>Ga0082212_10001814_pt1 | contig 31503 bp, 26 predicted proteins | sample TergutNt197P3_FD_71548 | JGI IMG/M metagenome (GOLD analysis project Ga0082212, IMG submission 71548) | Neocapritermes taracua P3 segment gut microbial communities from Petit-Saut dam, French Guiana - Nt197 P3 | ecosystem: Host-associated > Arthropoda: Insects > Digestive system > Gut ...
TGTTAAATCACAATATTATTGAAATGAGGCGAATATTATGAAAAAGCGATATTCTTTCGGAAAGAAGCTAACTGTGTGTATGCTTGTGCTTCTTCTTGTCATGCAAAAAGGAATTTTCGCCGTTTATATGCTGCGGCCTGACAATGCCGCTTTGGCTTACAGCGAGTCTTCTAATTTGGCGGATTTTGTCGACCACATCGAGGTGTTTGATTCCGGCGGCAGCCCGGCAAATGGGATTTTTGCTATCGGCGATACATATACTTTCTGTATTTACTTCGCGGAAACGAGTCCGGACTTGCAGTTAGGGTATGATGGCGGCGGTTATCTGACGTTCCAGCTCCCGCCGGAAATATTAATAGTTTCCCCCGTATCCAACGAGCCTATCCTTCTCGCCAAAGGAGATACCGGCGGATATTATTCGATTACTACCGGCGGACTTGTCACGGTTAGTTTCTTGCCTGTTGACAATGATGGTAATGACATCTCCCCCATAAACTTTATCGACAAGTATTTTAACGTGTCGTTTATGCTGAAAATTGACGCGGAATTAAAAGCTGATACTACTGTCGGCGGCATTCCGTTCGGGGATAAGAATATCTATGTATCCCAAGTTCTTACTTCCCCTCCCAAAATGAATGTCACGAAAAGTTCCGAATATGTCAGCTTAAACCAAACCAATGAAACTGTTAACTACACAATAACCATCGAAGCCCCGGCAGGCAACTCATCGGCAAGTCCGAAAAATTTAACAAATATCGTTCTTGCTGATATTCCAACCATAAGCGCGACTAGCGGCATCGCCACGGATGATGTGATTACCTCTATCGTCTGTAAAAACGGTTCAACAACCTTAGACCCGGAAATAACGTGGACCGGCGGTAAACTTAACTTGGATTTCGAGGATTATGAACTACCCCCGGGTCAAACGATTACCGTTACATATACCTTGGATATTAACAAACTGATTGAAGAGTATAACGATAGAAATTCGAGCAAACTCAGTAACCTGCAATATAACTTTGATGTTGCCAACGCCGTATCGGTATCGGCGGACAGTGCAATGTCCGTCAGCAAGTCGGCTACAAGAACTGTGTCCCGCTCGTTCCTTAGCAAAACCAACAATGTTGGGTCAACCACTAACCCGAGCAGCATAACATGGACGGCGACAGTCGGCACAAACAAGAAGGATAAGTTAAACGGCAATACTATAACAGATACTTTGACCGTTTCCACCAGCCAAGCCGTAACAATGCCGACACCTGCACAAGTGACGGTTAAACTATATGACACCAGCGGCTCTCTTATCTCTACCATCACCGATGGCACCGGCGTGACAGTTTCAGGTAAAACTATTACTTATGACGTACCCTCCGGCGGCACAGATGTTTACAAGGCTGAACTCATCTATACAGTTGGAAACACCAATCTGACTGCTATTGGTTCGGTAACCTATACAAACACGCTGTCTTACAAAGGGGTTACAAAAGTCGATACGGTAACGTCAACTCTGGCTGAAGCTGTTGTCACAATCCCCGGCCCAACCGGATTCACAAAAACCTCGGCTCATGTAAAATACAGTGACACCGGGTGGAAAGCGGCGGACGGGACAGACCATAATTTCTATGTGGACTACACCGTTAACTTTACGATTCCGGGGGATCTGGGGAACAGAGACCGCCCAATATTCCTGCGCGATGTCATTGACACGGCAAGCGCGGGCGGAAGGGTCGATGTGGATCTCAGTTCAATAACCGTCACTTCCGGCGGCTCGGATATGCCTTACTGGGCAAGAACCAATACTGCCGGAGATACCCTTTATATATGCTTCTCCAATCCTGATTCCGCTCTGCTGGACTGGGGTTACGCTGTCTCAAAAACGGTAACGGTTACATACAGGCTGTGGCTTACCGAAGCTATAGCACACGGAATCAAATCGGGCAAGAGCTTGCTGAATACCGCTACTATAAGAACGGGTACGTCCTACACAGGCGGCACAGACTTAGCAACCACAACCGCCACCGACTATTGGCCGGTGAGAAAAAGCGGTACGGTTTCGGCGGACAGCGATTTTGTGTTCGATTTTGTCGTAACGATTGAGTCAAACGAAACCCAAACAGAATATAATACCGGCGCACCCAAGTTCACGGATAAGTTTAATGAAGGACCCGGCACTAAATACTTGGAATATGTCCCCAATTCATTCAAAGTCTATGACAAAACCAGTAGTATATCGTATCCCGTCACCGATGCTAATTTAGATTTAACTGATCCGGACGCTATTAAAGTGGCTGACTTCAGAACCATAATCTCTACCGCGAATTATGTTCAGGGGCATATTATCGAGGTGCATTATCAGCTGCGGATAAAATCGGCGTTAGAAACAGATGCCTATAATAACGCTCCATTGGCTTTCACAAATACCGCCGCAATTTGGGAGAACAGCTTTAACGCGGAGTTTGCGAGTACAGCCGCAGTCACTTATAACCCCAGACCTCATGTCAGCAAGACAATGGATCCCACGGGCAGCGGTTCGGCTACGTTCGATGTGGAAATCATAATCAACCCGAACCATTTGGATTTGAATCCGGGTAAACCAACAATTACCGCCTATGATGTTATGAGTGCTAACCTCAGCTTCTACCGCAGCACACTAAAAGTGGATAGTTGGAATGGCAGCACTTGGGTTAAGGTGGCAGACAACGACTGGAAAGTCGAAGTCAAGGGTAAAACCAACGAGCTGATATTCGAGCTTCCAAACAACATACCCATAAAAATTACATATTCGGTGTTTAACGTAACTCCGAAGGGTCAAGCGAAAGACGTTACGAATTATATTTCGGTATACGGGTATTCAGACACCGCCGCCAAGAACGCTTATGTCGTCAATCAAACAAATGCCTTTGCCGGAGGCTCAAGTCTGGACGTGTATATAACAAAGCGCGACAAGTCAAATGACGGACTTCTCAACGATGCTAAGTTTGAGTTATATGTCAGCTCCACATCAGGCGATCTTATATACGGCAACAAAAAATTCAGCAAGGTGACGGAAGCGGTAAGAGACACCGACGATGGCGTTTATATGTTCAAGAATCCGCGTATCGGCGCGTTTGCAAGCGATATTTATCTTATAATAGAAACACAAATACCTAAGGGTCATGTAGTGCTGACCCCTCCCGATAACTACACGTTCTTTGTTCTGGGATTGGAATCTGCTTGGATTGGTATGACTGAAGCTGTTGCAATAAGCGATAATCTCGAGATTTACAATATGCCTTTCGTACCGTCAACACCAACACCGACACCCGATATTTCGTACCCGCCGGGCGGTCCTCCGCCTTCTCCAACCACCGAGTCTTTATCACCTTCCCCAACCCCTGATGATGAAACCCCCGCTCCGACAACAACTCCTGATGAAACTACCACAACCCCTGATACCACCCCCGATGTGACCCCCGATTTTACCCCCGAGACACCCTACATAACACCGTTCGATGAAACTATACCTACTCCCGAACCACAGTCGTACACCGTTCCCGATTATGATACGCCCGAGTATCAAGAACTGGTTGAGAGCTTCACAAACGGTATTCCTCCCGTTGAACCCGGACATAGAGTTGAATACATAGACGATGAACACTTCTTTGAGTTTGACGGTGATGTACCCCTCGGCGAGTGGCATTATGACCCGGATTTAGACGAATGGATATTTGACGAGTTCATACCGTTGGGTGCGCTGCCGCAGACCGGAAACAAGTTGCCGTCTATAGCGTGGACACTGTTGTTACTGGCAGGAAGCCTGATACTGTTCGGACTGCACGTCAGAATACGTGTATCACAGAGAAATGGTTAAGAAACTGCTGAAATTCTTTGTCTTTGTGGGACTGCTGGCAGGGCTGGCAGTTTCACTGCTGACAAACTTAAAGCTGATAAGAGACCGGAATAAAAAACCGGTCTCTAATTCACCTCGCGGAAATCCGGCGCGTCCGGCAAAAGCAATAACATACAAGGGATACAAAGCTAACCTTAAAGAACCTAGGAAGCCTAAAGAGCCCAAAGCTCCAAAAGAACCAAAGGAGAAGAAACCTCGCGTATCGCTCTTTTCTCAGGTGCTGATAACGGCGGGCATATTGATTTTCATTGCCGCTGGCGGCATTGGCGCGTACAGCCTTGCGGATGATTACTTAGCAAGCCGCCGCGCACAGGGTGTTCTTGATGAATTTATGTCTCAGATAGTATTTCCGTCTGTGCAAGACGCGGTGGCAAGCACCCTTGAAAACCCTTCCTCATATGAAACTCTGCATATATTGGAAGATTTACCGGATATTTACCTTGATTTTTCAGTTTCAGAACAAGAAGAAGTCGCGGCAACAGCCGCGCCTACCCCCAGACCCAACTATGCCGCAATAGGAATATTATCAATACCGAAACTCAAACTGGAACTTCCCGTACTGGACGAATGTGACGACCGCAGACTGAAGGTTTCCGTCTGTATGTACTTGGGGTCTGCCGATGGCAGTCCCCGGCGAATGGTAATAGCCGGGCATCGCTATAACAGTCATTTCGGCAGGCTTCACAAACTGGAAACGGGCGAAGAGGTTCATTTCACAGGATTGGACGGCGTGAAGTACAGCTATAAAGTTACGGGACAGGAAGATATATCAGCAATAGACCAAAGAGCGTTGGCAAGCGGTGATTGGGATATTACGCTGTTTACGTGCAACTATAACGGCACAAGACGCATCTTGGTACGTCTGAAAGCACAGGAAAACGCAGAATAATTGCTAATTGCTGAATTATAATTGTTAATTGTTATCTGTTAATTGTTAATTACTCAACCCGTCCCCAGCTTTTTTCCCTTTTATAATTAGATATTATACGGTACAGCGATGACAGTCCGATACCAAGCTCCTTCGCGGCGCGGCGTTTGCCCTCGGTGGTGTTGCCGTAGACGCTGAGGAGTGCTTCTATGCGCGTATAAGTGTATTTGTATCTGTCACGGCGCAGAGATACCTGCCGTCCCGCCGCAAGCGGGACGTGTTCGACAAGACTGCCGTTACAGTCTGAAACACTCTCGCGGACAATTATTTCCATATCGCGCAGGTTCTGTGTCCATTCATGTCTAAGCAGATACCGCCAAAAATCCTCGGAAAAATCCTTTATCTTTTTGCCGTATAGCTTATTATATTTATCCAGATAATATCTTGCAAGCGGCGGTATATCATCGGATCTGTCGCGCAGCGGCGGTATAAAAATGCTCATAAGTGAAACGCGCGAAAAAAGCTCGTATATATAGCGTCCAGTCTCAGCCAGCGTCTTGATTTCCGGCGTTGCCGAAAAGCAAAGCCGCGCTGTTATGTCATAATCGCCCAATTTCTTATGGCGTATAATGTTCAATACCGTTTCCTGCCCCTCGGGATTCAGCGTGTCAAGCCCATCAAAGAACAACGTTCCCGCGCCCGCGTAGTAACGGCAAAGCTCGGTATCGGCTAACAGCGTTTCGAGTTCTCCCGCTCCCGGGCGGCAGTCAATCGGTCTGAACGGGCGGTCACTTCGCAGTGATTGAGAATGCAGAACCCGCGCAAAGGATTCTTTCCCCACTCCGGTCTCTCCAACAAACAGCACCGCCGCGTTAACGCCGGACAGGCGCGCGATTCTTGCGTTAACCTCCTGTATAGCCACACTTGCATAGGGGAGTTGTGACGGATTGTCACCGGCCTCGGCAGTTATCGGACTGAAACAGAACAGCGCACCCGCTATCTCCTCGCCTTGATAGACGGGGTAGATGCGAACAACACCCGGAGTATCCATAATCTTCAACTGCTCGCCGTTCTGCCGCACACCGTCTGTAAGCGCGGCAAGAACCGACTCACTGCCGCCGTAATCATAATCCCAGAGCTCCAACTCTTCGCCCAACTGATTAACATACGCGGCTTGTCCGTTACGGTTCAGAAGCACAGTTGGCTGCGGCAGCGCGTCAAGTATACCGCAAATCAAATCCATTTCCATTTTTTGATAATCCAACAAAATCACCCCTTAAGGAGAATTAAAGATGACAGCAAAACTAAAAGCTATAATATACTCACTTGGCGTACCCGCCCTTTACCTGCTGGCACAGTTTGTCGCTCTCTTTATCGTATTGTTTTATATTCTCATGTCTTCAATCGCTAACGGCACAATTCCTATCGATGAGTATGAAATACTCAGATACATTAATGATGAATTAATGGAAATAACGATTGCCAATACGCTGCCCATATTATTGATAACGGGATTAATTTTCTTGTTGATAATCTTTATACTCCATATTAAACGCCCGCTACAGTTAATCAAAAATATGGGCATGATGCGGGACATCAGCGCAAAAACACTTTCACTCTCCGCGCTTGCCGGATTCTTTTTCAATATCTCATGTCAGGGCATAATCGGAGCTTTACCTGTACCTGAGAGCTGGCTCGAAGCCAATGAGGTAGTTACCGAATCACTAATGGGCGGCAGTATTCTGTTTTCTGTTCTAATAGTTACGTTTTTTGCTCCGTTTATCGAAGAAATCGCCTTCCGCGGTTTTACCCAGCGCATTCTGCATACATCATTCCGCCCTTGGCTTGCTATAACGGCGCAAAGCATCGTTTTTGCCGCCATTCATTTCGGCGGCTACTATCTGCAAATGATTTACGTTTTCTTTACAGCTCTGCTTATCGGTTATATTTATTATAAAACCAAGAATTTCTGGGCGGCTTTCGCCTGCCACGCGGCATATAACGGCGCAAACTTCGTTGTTAATGTTATTCTCTACCTTCTGTTGGGTGAAGACGGAGAACCCGGACTTTGGCTTTTATCGGCAATGGCAATCGGCGGAGCGGTGCTTGCCATATTGGTTGCGCGTGTTATCGAGAACCGTCAAAAAGAAACCGTATAGCCCGTGTACATTATCGACCTGAACTCGTCACCCGAAATGATAAGATGATCCAACAGCTTTATTCCCACTTGATTAAGTAAATTTTTAACCCTTTCAGTCGTATTTATATCTTGTTTGCTCGGCTCAAGTTTCATGTTCAGGTGGTTATGCGCGATAACAACATACGGCACTTCCAACAGGAGAGCTTCTCTCATTAAATCCCCTAAGTCAAAGACGGCGTTCCGAACAGTACCCGTACCTATTTCCTTTAGTCCTTTCATGTTGTAGCCGCTGTCAAGGCAGAGCATATAGAAATGTTCGCGTTCCGCATCTGCTAACACGTTCTTAAACAACCCCGCCCACGCTTCCGGGTCGGGGTATGTTTTATCCCCGCCGGATTGCAGCCGGGCGTATCTGCAAATATCTTTTATAAGTCGAAAGGCGGCGGCAACGCTTTCCTTAGCACCGTCAATTCTCATAATACATTCGGGCGGAGCGGAAAGAATGTTTGAAACGCTCCCGAACTCTCTAAGCAGTTTGTGAGCCAAATGGTTAACATTTCCGCGCGGAATCGCGCCGAAGAGAACAAGTTCAAGCACTTCATGCTCGGAAAACGATGACAGACCTGTTTCCAAATAACGTTTGCGCATCCTTTCACGATGCCCGGCGTGTACGTTCTCACCCAAAGCTCTGTCACCACCTTTTATGAAGCAAACCGAATTAGTCCGAAGAAATTACATTACTAAAAATTATAACTTTCTTCGTAAACAATGAACATAACTTCATCTTTTATTGTGTATATCAGAATAGACCCGTCTTCATACGGCTCTTTCGGATTATTCACTTTCCAGTTAGAAAGTTCATACAAGTCTCCGATTTCTTTAGCTTCGGTTTTATGTTTGCCGGACGAAAACGTGAACCACACCGCGCCTTTAGTGTCAAGAGTGCGTTTCGTTGGCAGGAAACCATCGCTAAACATCCAAGTTTCATCGTTTGTTTCGTCCCAATATCCCGATGTCTTTCCGCCGGCGAATAACAACTGATTAAAAGGGATTCCCTTGTCATCTAATCCTCCGTTGACTTCCAGTTTGTTCCCCGGCATTACCTGCGACTGGCTCACCTTTGCTCTGATTACCTCTAATCCCGAGTCAATGCCCGCGTTCAGCTCATACAAATCTATTTGACCGTTCGGTAAAAGTTTATAGCCGTAAATATTAATACCTGACAGTGAGATTATCGGATCATGGGGAGTAAAATGAACACCAAACATCTTTTCGTTCCACCAGAACAAACCGTCAGCCACGTCCGTTCTTTTTTCGGTAATAACTCCGGCAGCGTCAACCTTATTTTTCAGCGTTATTCCTTTACCGGCGTGAGCCCCAAGTCCAATCCCTTTGATTGGCTTGTCTAAAAGATTGCCGTACATCAGCGCATCGTTTCCAAGCCACGATGACTTGACATCCCTGACATACAATTCATTCAGTTTATAAGTTCCCGAATCCCTGTTGTTCGCGGCGACAATGGTAATAACCGCGTTGGTTGTAACCGTCCCGGGTACAACATTTATCAGCATACAATAGCTTTCGCTCTGTGACGGGAACTCGTTGTTCCACTCAAACCATCTCTCCCTTATATCCCCCGGCGCGGAAGTGTGGAATATTCGGGTCTCCGCGTTTGTATATTCGCCGTAAACCGGGCTAAACGCCCAATAAGTGATATAGTTGTTAAACTGCGTCCAATTCTGAATCCCTGCCGCCCAAGAACCCGCCATTTGACGCTCGGTATACTTAATCATATCATTCCATGTGTTATACGCAACGCCGTCAATTAAAATGCCGCTTGCGAAGATATTGCCTCGCTTAACACCTGTCTTGGAATTAACTTTCTCGGCTGTAACAATATTATTTTTCGCGTCAACGACCGCAACGATAATGTCGCCCTTTTTCAAAGTTGTACCGTACTCAAACGTATCGACCTTAGCGTTGTTGACACTGACAGGAGTTATGCCGTCCAATCCCCTGAATGTCACAGTGCCGTCATTATAAATCTCCGTGACGGTCAAAGCCCTGTAGTTTAGATAAAATACCTCGTTATAATAATTCGTGTTCCCGTATGTGACAGCGTAGGCATACGACCAGTTGCCTATCGAATCCCACTTGTTGTTCTTGTTGTATCCGCCGCCGAAACCGTAGTTTGTATACGCGCCTCTCATCTGTTCGGAGTGAACGCCTACCCCCGTATAGAGAGTGTTGGAGGGAGTTCGCGGAATCTCCGCGCACGCGGCATCATAAAGCACTTTGTTCAGTGTGCCATCGTTATACATCGGCAACGATACAACATCCGTGGTATACACAGGTTCGGCTTTCGCTCCGCTCGCCGCCCTGTACAAGCCCTCGTTTACTTTAACGGCTTTTAGTTCAACAACACGTCCCAAAAGCGCGACAGGCACAACATCGTCATCCGGTGTTTCAAATCTGAACACCGTCATATTCGGCTTGCCGTCGTTAACTCCCACACCCTCGATAAGCACGCTCCTGTTGTAATTGTTGACCTCGTTCAAGCTCGCGTATTTCGTGCCGATTACTTTTCCGGTTATTGTAACGGTTTGCTCTTCAACGGCTTTGTTGAACGCGCTCTCTTTCAGTGTTATATTCTGTTTGCTGTATGTGCCGTTGTTGTTTCTGCTCAACATAGGGGTATTGACGGCGGCATACAGCATAGACGCTACTTCCTCGCGTGTCGGATAGTAGTTTTCAACCGCGTCATCGAGCTTTATATCATATATTCTCATTATATTGTCGGTTCTTGCAATCCAATCAACGCCGTTTCTGTCGTTCGGTTCGACCCCAAGCAAACTTATAAGCATTGCGTTTACTATGTTAACGGTAACGGGCGTGTCAGGCTCGAATAATCCTGTTGTGTCGTCTCCCTCGACAATGCCCACGCGATAAGCGTAATTAATCGCGCCGTTAGCCCAGTGGGTCTTCGGCACGTCCGGAAATCGCTGCTCACGGGCGTAATCGGCGGCAAACAGCGTATTAAGGTCAAGTTTATTGGGATTCCCGCCGACTTTTACAACGGCGACAAGCGATATGACATACGCCTTTGTAAATGTCCCCTTAGGCTCGAACTTGCCGCCCGAACCTTGAAATACGTTAAGCCCGTCAGAGTGTATGCTGAGGTCAAGCACAGCCTCTCTGTGCTTTAGGCTGACCTCGTCCCAGTCGCTGTAAATCCCTCTGCCGACAGTGTCTGAGTAAGCGGCAGACGCGGTGGCATTAATAAATAGTATAAATACCAAAGTTAACGCAAGCACTTTTTTCTTCATAGCTGCCTCCCCATAACACGCTTCCATTCCTCTATTTCTTTGTGGTTTCCGCCCAAAAGCACGTCAGGCACAGGCATATCCATCCAAACGCCCGGACGTGTATATTGAGGATGTTCAAGATACCCTTGGACATAATGGCTCTCCCGCTCAAACCCCTCTTCATCCGCAAGGACACCCGGAATCAGCCTTGCCGTTGCGTCAACGACCGCTTGGGCGGCGATTTCGCCGCCTGTAATAACAAAATCCCCTAGGGAAATTTGCTCGTCAACGCACTTTTCTATAAAACGCTGATCGATTCCCTCATAACGCCCGCAAACAATAATAATATGCTCGAGCTTGACTAATCTCTTGGCGGTGTCCTGCGTAAATCTTTCTCCCTGCGGAGACATCAGTATAACGCGCCCGTTGCCGCGATTCTCTTTTACGTACTCAAGGCAGTCATAAAGCGGCTGCGCCATCATAACCATGCCGTGTCCGCCGCCGTATGGGTAGTCATCCACCTGCTTTTGCCTGTTGGCGGTGAAGTCGCGTATCTGGTGCGCCTGTATGTCAAGATGTCCCCGCTTAATGCCGCGCCCGACTATACTCGCCGTAAGCATCGGCATTATTTCCTCGGGAAACAACGTCAAGATGTCAAAACGCATAATTATTCAACTGTTTTTGCTCGCTCTACGGCGAACTCCATCTGCGCGTCGCCGCCGAAATACAGCAGTTCTTTCATTTTGTCATCAAGGGCTTTAAGTGTTGCCGGAGGCGCGTTTGAGGTAACCTTCAACTCCATGGCTTTCTGGAATACATTTAACGACCACAGTGTCATTTCTCCGAAAAATCCATCGGGTTCTGCCGGGAATATTCCCAGAGCGGCGAGCCTTTTCTGCATTGCAAGCACGTTATCTGAGCGGACACCCTTATTTATTGTTTTACTCGTATCAAGTGCGCCAAGCATATCCGCCGCATACGGTATACCCTCGGAAATAATCTCAAAATCGGGGACAATCCCGATTTCCTCATATGATTTGCCATCGGCAAGAAATACTTCATACGCTGTAATAATAGCAACCGAATCGTCAATAAGCCCGAAATGGAACTGACTGCGCGCCTTGCCGGCAGTGGTCTGCCCAACGACCTCCGCAAGTCCCAATGCCTTTAAGCTGCCCGCGAGAACCTCCGCCGCGCTTGACGAATACTCATTAACCAACACGACTATCTTGTCCGGCATCCATTCCGCCGCACCAGATGACACATAGGATTCCGTTTCACCGCTGTTAACCAGCTCAAACAGCGTAACATCTTTTTCCTCCACCATATAATCCATTATATAGTGCAATACTTCGGCACTGCCACCCGGATTGTCTCTCAAGTCAATGATAACGGAACTTACGCCATTGTTCATAAACTCGTCATACGCAATTACAAAATCCACGTAATCCATAAAACCGCCGAACCGTGAAATGCTTATGACTCCTACGCCGTCTTCAATATAGCCGTATGTAACATTCGGCGAACTGATAGCGCGGCGTTCCACCTTAAATTCAAGCCTGCCAGTGTTTTGTCGCAGTATGCCAAGCGTGACCTCCGTACCCGGGTCGCCGCGTACAAGGTCAATTATATCGTCAACGGGCATCAGCGACACGTCCGTGCCGTCAACCGACATGATTACATCGCCTGTTTTCATGCCTGCTTCGGCGGCGGGACTGCCGCGATAGACTTGTCCCGTTATAATACCGAAAGGACAATTCATGTTTACCGTAACGCCGATACCGACATAGGTTGCGCCCCTCGGGAACGCATCGTCATATTTCTCTTTCGGCAGATACATGGAGTATATGTCCAGTTTAGAAAACATCGCGTCCACAAGCCGCATAAACAACTCGGGGTCGTCTTTGAGTATTTCCTCAAGCGCGTCAAAAAGCGGATATGTATCTTTTTCCTTGTATTCAAGGCTGTAATCCGCTATATAGTCGCTGATTTCATACGCTTTGTATGTATAATCATCCGCTAATTCCTGCCATATCGAAGCCACCGCAGGGGCGGCAAGCGCGGCACACAGTAAAACAACTAAAACCAATGCTGTTAACTTTTTCATTATGTTCTCCTTTGTATTTTATCATCTTTGCTAATTATATCCTAAACAACCGCACAATGCAATGAAAAATTTTTCCTACATTTTCTCCGGTGCGGTTATCCCCAGCAACGTCAACCCGCTTCTTAGTATATTTCTGACAGCGTGGCAGAGCGCGAGCCTCGCGGCAAGCGTTTCAGTCTCCGCGCCCCTAAGTCTCACGGCATTATAAAAACTGTGGAAGCAGTTTGCAAGTTCGGTCAGATAAGCGTTTATACGAGACGGTTCATAGTATTTCGCCGCGGCTAATATCTCCTCAGGGTACATCGCAATCTGCTTGATAAGCCGCCGTTCCGCCTCATGCGCGAGCAAAGAGCCATTGGTCTTGGGCGGCGGCGCGTTTTCGCCTTCAAGCAGTTTAAGCATACTCGTAATCCTCGCGTGGGCGTATTGCACATAATACACCGGATTCTCCGAATCCTCACGCAGGGCAAGGCTCATATCAAATTCCAAATGAGCGTTAGCCTGCCGCATATTAAAGAAAAACCGCACAGCGTCTTTTGAAAGTTCGTCTAACAAGTCACCCAGTGTGAGCGTTTTACCTGTGCGTTTAGATGCCTTTATAACCTCGCCGTCCCTAAGGAAACTTACCATTTGAACCAGCACAAAATGCAATCTGTCCGGGTCAATGCCCATTGCCGCTATGCTTGGCTTAAAACGCAATGAGTGACCGTGGTGATCTCCGCCCATCACGTTTATGCAAATATCGAACCCCCGTTTTATAAACTTGTCACTGTGGTATGCTAAATCGGGTACTATATATGTGTAATGACCGTTGGATCTGCGTAGCACAAAATCCTTGTCACATCCCAATTCTTCGCCCTTGAACCACAACGCGCCGTCCTTCTCAAAGGTATATCCGCGCTCTGTCAGCATTTTGACGGTATCATCGACATAACCTGATTTGTAAAGCTCGCTTTCGGCAAACCAACGGTCAAAACGTATGCCGTAACGCTCCAAATCAAGTTTCATGCGCTCAACGGCCTGCGGCAGCACAAACTCAATCAGCTCTTGCTCCGTGACCTCGCGCTTGCCGGTTTTTTCATAGTAAGCACGGGCAAAATCCTTTATATAGTCCCCGTGATAGCCGTCATCGGGAAATTCAACCGATTCATCAAATATTTGCTCATATCTGGCGGCGAGAGAACGCCCCATAACCTCAATTTGATTACCTGCGTCATTAAGGTAAAACTCGCGGCTAACATCATAGCCCGCCGCGCTTAACACCGAAGACAGCGTGTCCCCTAGAACGCCGCCTCTGGCGTTGCCTATAGTCATCGGACCGGTGGGATTGGCGGACACAAACTCAACTAACACGCGCTGCCCCTTGCCGAGGTCAACGCGCCCGTAATCCGCGCTCTCGGCGGCTTTCAGCACATCGCCGTACCAGTTGTCGCAAAACTTCACGTTGATAAATCCCGCGCCCATAACCTCCGGAGCGGTAAAGTAACCGCCGTTCATGTCCATGCGCTCTATGACAGCCCCGGCTATTTCGCGCGGATTCTTTTTAAGCGCGCGAGCCGCCTGCATGGCAAAAGACGATGACAAATCGCCGTGAGTTAAATCCTTGGGTATCTCTATCAAAGGCTCGCCCGCCCCAACAGATAAAACGCCGTCACCGACGGCGTTATTATAAGCCTTTTTTATTATTGCGGCTAACTGTTCTTTCGCCTGTTCATAAAGGTTATTGTACATTTTTAACCTCGATTATAAAATTATTGTCTCCGGTATATCTGTTCTCAACCTCGATGGCATACTCGACATCTATATGTCCGCCCTGTTCCGTAATTTTCGCGTCCACTCTTTTGGCGTTAACGCCTACAGCCATACCGCCAATCTCGCCCATGTCATAATATGAGAGGTGTCTGAAGCCGTTCTCGAAAACCATTTCCGAGAAAATATCGCCCGTGCGCGTTAATGTAACGCGCCCCCGCTCAACTTTAAGTGTGGTTTCCGTATTTGACATTCCCGTGAGTGTTCCTTCACGGTACGTGATATAAACATCGCCGTTTTTTTGATACAGCTTCCCCGGTGTGATAAGTTCGATAGTTTCATCGCTCTCCCACTCCGGTGAATACTGGCTGCTTTTTATATTTAGCACTACATCTTGCACTTACCACTCACGCCCCTCACAACGTATTGTAGCACTAAATTCCGCCGATGTCTACCCTCTCAACTAAACCAATCGTGGTGTCTCGCAATAAAATTTTAGCCAGCTCCCAAAATTTCTCCTCGTCATCGGTGACAAGGAATTTCTCTTTACCCTTCTTATCACTCTTTTCCGCAACGCTTTCCAGAGTTTCCGCAACAGCTTCCCCCGAATTGATAAGCGTTACACCATCGCCCATATAATCCGCTATCACATCGGTCAGAAGCGGGTAGTGTGTACAGCCCAGAATCAATGTGTCAACGCCCGCCGCTTTCAGCGGCGCGAGATATTCAGCGGCAACTGTTTCGATAACTGTGTCCCCCCTGTTGAATCTGCCGTTTTCAACTAACGGCACAAACAGCGGACACGGCACGCCGAACACTTTAATCTCGCTGTCCAATCGCGCTATGCCGCGCTCATAAGCATTGCTGGACACCGATGCTTTTGTGGCTATCAGCCCCACGCGCTTATTCCTCGTGGCTCTGACTGCTTGTGTACAAGCGGGTTCAACAACACCTAAAACAGGTATGGGTGAAATCCTTGTCAGTTCATCGAGCGCAACGGTACTGACCGTGCCGCAAGCAATAACTAACGTGCTTATATCATACCCGAAAAGAAACCGCGCATTCGCCAAAGCAAACCGCGTTATAACCTCGCGCCCGCGTCCGCCGTATGGCACTCGCGCGGTGTCGCCGAGGTAAATTATATCTTGATGCGGCAGGCGGCGGCGTATGGCACTCACGGCTGTCAGACCGCCCAATCCGCTGTCAAATACGCCGACCGCGCTCATTCTGTATCCCCTGCGGCATATGGCGTATGTATGACGGGTGTTTCCGCTTTTCCGGCGAACGAAAAAATCAGCAATATTGCCGCGCACACTGAAATGAACACCATCAATATTCTAAAACCGCCGGCACGCCTTGGTGACTTAATCACGGCGTAATCATCGGGGCGAATTAAAGTTCTTCTCATAGCGGCACCGCACATTGAGCAGTTAGTCGTTGAACCCTCTATATCTTTCCCGCATCGCCCGCAAATCATTACAACACCCCCGACTAAAACATTTCTGACACTGTAATTTTATCACTGAGGGGTGTTATTGTCAACCAAAGATTTGACTATTGTGTATATCGGCGTGTTGACATTGCCGATTTGATAGTTTAATTACATTACTCTTCAATATGCAAATGCGATTTCAAGGCATCCTGTAAAATGCCTGAAAAGTTAATGTTAGCGCGTTCAGCCCGCTCATTCAGCCACATGGGAATTGTGAGCGTCTTTTTGACGGACTTATTTTCATAAATGCGGCGATATGTTTCCGTATCCACTGCAACAACGCTCGTAAACTGCTCACCGATTGTTTTAATGTCCTTTGGTCTGCTTGCGGTCGGTATGGGCTTTTTATCCTGCTCCATATCATACAAGGTTAGGCATAGAACATCCTGCGCCATATAAACAGCGTCCGCCATATCATCGCCGCTCGTATAACAACCGGGCAAGTCAGGGAAAATAACGCTGTACAATCCGTTCGTCTCCGGTGTAAACACCGCTGTATATGTGTGTTTCATGCTCAATCATCCTCCTGTACATATTAAGATTTATTAACCCCTAAATCTCTCATAATGCTGTGCGCTGTACCGATTGCTATCTCTTTGCTTATAATATAACACGTATTTGATACGTGTGTCAAGTGTCAATAAACATTTGGGCAAATAATATTGCTTTTTTACAAAGCAACAAAAAGCCGCAGAAAGTTGATAATTCAACGATTCTACGGCTTTTTACGTTATTGCGTGACAATATTCTATTCCCCGCCGTGTTCGTGTTGGTTCATAAACATACTATGTCCGCAATACAGACACTTCTTGTAAAACGGCAAGATTAATAAACCAAAACCGCCCGTGCAAAAAATAAGAAAAAATTTTGCCACACTGCGTTTTACATTTCTAACACCTTTTTCACACACACAGCAACCTATACAACCCCTTTGTATATGATGTCTGTTTACTCTGACTTCTTTCCCCATTGCCATAATAAATCTATCCTTTCTTTTTTTGATTAAACGCATAATACTAATCCGCTAGGAGGGCGTAGTTTGCACGCCATAATTATATGTAATAATTGATTGACACGGGATTTTATTTTTAAGGAAACATTTAATTTTTAGTTAATGGATTCATATTATTTTTAATGCGTACTATTTTACTCCCTTGAAACCATTGATAATCTGTTCATTTTGAGTTTCATATAGAAGAACCAAGTTACCATTAACAGTGGCATTCATATCAATATCTCCAAAGAACTCAAAAGATATTGTAAGAGTTCCGCTTTTTGCTTCGTCTAACTTAGCTGTATCAGAAAAAGAATAAATTTCAAACTTATCCTCACCAACTACAAAACTTGCGCCAGAATCCGCACCTATCATTTCAGCAGCCATCTGAATAACATTTGTCCCTCCGAAAGAGTCAGCAAGATGTTGCGCTATCTCTAAGGGAGATTTGACATCGAGAGTTGGAGATTCTTTCTTTTGAGTTGTGTCGTTAACCGCACTGTTATTTTGTTCATTTCCAATTTTGTTCCCGGGTAATGAATTGTTTATGTCGCTAGATAGTGCGGGTGATGACGCTGTAGAAGTGTCGTTTTCGCAACCTACAAGGGATACCAGCGATATAAGAATAAGCGCGGTCATGGTAGTTGCTTTTAGTATAGCTTTCATCTTGAAAACCTCCTGTTATTTTTTGCCGTATTTTTAAGACGCCATAATTATAATACGTCTTTGTCGTTTTGTCAACTAGAATATCGTATTATCGTGTATGCCTATCATTTCTCTATTAAAATGGTACGGGGGATGATTAGGTATGAAATTCGGTGATATATTAAGGGAACTAATAGAAGAACGGAATTTAACCCAAAAGCAAGTAGCACATGATTTGGGTGTGGCGGCATCTACAATGGGCGGTTATGTTCAAAACAGCAGTGAACCCGATTTTAATACGGTAAGGTTGTTTGCTAATTACTTTAATGTGTCCGCCGATTATTTGTTGGACTTGCGTACCGATAAAACTGACACACGCCAAGAAGATGAACTCCTTCGTATTTTTCGTTCTCTGACAGCAGAGCAGAGGATATTATATTTAGAACAGGGGAAAGCGTTTTTTAAGATAAACAAAAAAAGAGATGGTAAAACCATCGTAGTGTAGGAGACACCCTTGGTCGTCCCGCGTAACCCCCACAAACAGCCAAAAGGGCTTGCGTTCAACCGCAAGCCCTTATCAATATCTTTACTTCTGTCCCAAATCCGTATGCCCGCGTTTTTCGTTGACCGCCGACTGTGCCGCCGCGAGACGCGCAATCGGTACTCTGAACGGTGAGCATGATACATAGCTAAGTCCCGCGCGGTGGAAGAAGTCCACGCTGGCGGGGTCGCCGCCGTGTTCGCCGCATATGCCCAGTTTGATGTCGGGGCGGGCTTTCTTGCCCAGTTCACACGCCATGTTGACCAGCTTGCCGATACCCGCTTGATCAAGTCTCGCGAACGGGTCGGACTCGAAGATGCCTTTCTGGTAGTAGTCGTCAAAGAACTTTCCGGCATCGTCACGGCTGAACCCGTACCCCATTTGCGTAAGGTCGTTTGTACCGAACGAGAAGAACTGCGCGTGTTCCGCGATTTCGTCCGCCAATAGCGCGGCGCGGGGAATCTCTATCATTGTACCAACGAGATATTCCAACTTATCGCCGCTCTTGGCAATTATAGCTTCGGCTGTTTTTACAACGATGTCTTTTACATATTTCAGCTCTCTGGGGTCTCCCGCCAACGGTATCATTATTTCGGGGATTACCTTAAAATCGCTGTTTTTGTTGACACTCAGCGCGGCTTCGATGATGGCGCGTGTCTGCATTTCGGCAATCTCGGGATACGAAACCGCAAGGCGGCATCCGCGATGTCCAAGCATGGGGTTCGTCTCGTGCAGTTCGACAATTATTCCGTTCAGCTCGTCAAAAGATATTCCCATTTCCTTTGCCAGAGCCTCAATGCCGATTTTATCCTGCGGCAGGAACTCGTGAAGCGGCGGATCGAGCAGGCGGATGGTGACGGGTCTGCCCGCCATCGCCTTGAATATGCCTTCAAAATCTCCGCGCTGCATGGGCAGCAATTTGTCAAGTGCTTTGCGGCGTTGTTCCTCGGTGCGGGATACTATCATCTCGCGCATACTTGAAATGCGGTCACTCTCGAAGAACATATGCTCCGTGCGCGTAAGCCCTATACCCTCCGCGCCGAACTCGATGGCGCGAGCCGCATCGGCGGGAGAGTCCGCGTTGGTGCGGATTTTCAGAACACGCAGTTCGTCAGCCCACTTCATGAACTTTTCAAAGTCGCCGGAAATTTCGGCCTCAATGGTGTCTATCTTTCCGATATAGATGTTGCCGGTGTTACCATCGAGCGATATCCATTCACCTCTGTTGACACGCTCGCCCGCAATCGTTACATAACCCTCTTTTTCAAAGACGGCAACCTCGCCGCAGCCCGCTACACAGCACGTACCCATGCCGCGAGCGACTACCGCCGCGTGTGATGTCATGCCGCCGCGAGCGGTAAGGATACCCTGCGCGACATACATACCCTCGATATCTTCGGGTGACGTTTCAAGTCTTACGAGCATTACCGCGCCGCCGTCTTTGCCCATTTCAACGGCTTCATCAGCGGTAAGCGTAACGCGCCCGCACGCCGCTCCGGGTGAGGCGGGCAGACCTTTCGCCGCGGGCTTCGCCGCTTTCAGCGCATTGGGGCAGAACTGCGGGTGAAGCAGAGCGTCAAGCTGTTTGGGATCGACTTTCAGTATGGCATCCTCTTTGCCGCACATACCCTCGGCAACCAGTTCAGTCGCGATTCTAAGCGCGGCGGCGGCGGTGCGCTTGCCATTGCGCGTCTGGAGCATATAGAGCTTGCCTTTTTCAATGGTAAACTCCATATCCTGCATATCTTTGTAATGCTTTTCGAGTTTCGTTGCGTTGTCGCAGAACTGTTTATACACATCAGGCATAATTTCGGCCATATGGTCGATAGACTGCGGCGTGCGGATACCCGCGACAACATCTTCGCCCTGCGCGTTCATCAAAAACTCGCCGTAGAGCTTATGCTCGCCCGTTGACGGGTTGCGCGTGAACGCAACGCCTGTGCCGGAATCGTCACCCATATTGCCGAATACCATCGCCTGTACGTTGACGGCAGTTCCCCACGAGGCGGGAATGTCGTTCATGCGGCGGTATGTTATTGCGCGGGCGTTGTTCCACGAGCGGAACACCGCTTTAATCGCTCCTATTAGCTGTTCTTTCGGGTCGGACGGGAAGTCGGCGTTCATCTTGCCCTTATAGTGCGCCTTAAACTGAGAAACGAGATTTTTAAGGTCGTCCGCCGTCAGTTCGGTGTCAAGTTTAACGCCTTTATCCTCTTTCATCTTGTCGATAAGCCGCTCATACTCTTCCTTTTTCTGTTCCATGACGACATCGGAGTACATCTGGATAAAGCGGCGGTATGAGTCATAGACAAAACGGGGGTTGCCAGTAAGTTTGCACATAGCATCGGCAACATTGTCGTTCATGCCGAGGTTGAGGATGGTATCCATCATACCCGGCATACTTGCTCTCGCGCCTGAGCGAACTGATACGAGCAGGGGATTGCTGACATCGCCGAACTTCTTTCCGGTAATTTCTTCCATCTTGCCCATGAACTCGTTAATTTGGTCGATGACTTCGGGGGCGATTTTCTCGCCGTCATCATAATACTTTGTACACGCCTCGGTCGTGACTGTGAATCCCTGCGGCACAGGCATTCCCAGTATTGTCATTTCGGCAAGGTTCGCGCCTTTGCCGCCGAGCAGGTTTTTCATCGCTCCCGAACCCTCGGAAAACAGATAGACATACTTCATTTGTTATAAACCTCCATATATTTTGAATAATTTACCCTACAATTTAATCGCTTTTCTCACGGTTTCCGCTACATCGGCGGCGTTCAGCTTGAAGCGCGTTTTCAGATAACTCTCCGTGCCAACCTCTCCGAACTCATCCTGTATCCCGTGACGGATAACGCGGCAGGGTGAGAGCTTGCAGACAGCTTCGCATACGGCCGCGCCCAATCCGCCTACAACATTATGGTTCTCTGCCGTGATGATAACGCCCGTCTCTTTGGCGTACTTGGCTACAATGTCCTCGTCAATGGGCTTCCATGTGTGCATATCAATCACGGTAACTTTAATGCCCTCGGATTCCAGTATATCCGCCGCTTTCAGCGATTCCGCAACCATAATCCCGGAGCATATGACCGCCGCGTCTTTACCCTCGCGCAGAACATTTGCCCTGCCTATTTTGAATTTTTCTCCTTCACCGTAAACGGCGGTTGTCACTTTTCGCTTGAGACGCAGATAATATACGGCGGGAGAACTGATGATTTCGTCAAAAACACCTCTGAGCATCGCGCTGTCCGTTACTTCAATCAGCTTAATACCCGGAATTGACCTTAAAACACCCATATCCTCAAACGGCATATGCGTGCCGCCGTTGTATGCTGCCGTAACGCCGGGGTCTGACCCCACAATAACCATATGTGCCCCGCTGTACGCCCCGGATAAAAATATCTGGTCGCAAACACGGCGGCTGGCGAACGTGCCGAACGAATGCGCGAAAGGTATCCTGCCCGTTGAGGACAATCCCGCCGCGATACCTACCATGTTTGCTTCGGCTACGCCGCAGTTGAAGAATCTGTCGGGGAACGCCTTTTGAAACGCGCCGAAACCTGAGGAGCTTGCCAAATCCGCGTCCAGCGCGACAATGCGAGTGTCTTTTCCGGCGTATTCTATCATTGTCTTTGCAAGCGTTTCACGCAGCATTACAGGTTCATCCTGATATGTTCTCATGCGGATTCACCTCCCAACGCCTCTAAACGCTTCTGCGTCTTTTCAACTTCAGCGAGCATTTTTTCCTTGTCGAACTGCACATGGTGGTTGCTTGCCATTTCAGCTACAAAATCACAGCCGTTTCCTTTGACGGTTTTGAGAAGTATAACATACGGACCTTTACCGCTCTGTTTAGCTTCGGTGACGGCATCGTATATCGCGGCGACATCGTGTCCGTCAACCTCTTTTACAAGCCATCCGAAAGCGGCGAATTTCGCTCCTATGTCCAGAGGGTCGAGGATTTCTTCTGTCGGGCCGTCAAGCTGTTTTCCGTTCACATCGACAAAGGCGATAAGGTTGGTGAGCTTTTGGAACGGCGCGAACTGCGCCCCCTCCCAAATTTGACCCTCGTTCAATTCGCCGTCGCCGACTGCGAGATAGGTATACGCTCCGCTGCCGTCCATGCGCTGTCCCAACGCGATTCCGATAGCCGTTGAGATACCCTGTCCCAACGACCCGGTCGTCATATCAACGCCCTTGGTCTTGTGCATATCGCAATGCGATGGAAGATTTGTGCCGCCCTTGTTCAGTGTTTTTAATTCCTCGATGGGGAAATAACCCAGAAGCGCAAGCGTGGCATAGAGTGTCGGACCCGCGTGTCCCTTGGACATGACGAAACGGTCGCGCTCTTTCCAATCAGGGCGTTTGGGGTCGATTTTCATTAACCCCCCATACAGCGCGGCAATCGTCTCCAGTATCGACATCGCGCCGCCAACGTGTCCGAATCCCAGCTCCGCGAACTCTTTTAGCGTCTCGAGACGTATAGTCTCGGCAAAACGCCGCAGCCTGAGATGTTCGGTTTTCTCCGGCATTTGTCAATCTCCTTTCTTTGACAATTTTTTCTAATCTTTAACTATCTTGGCAATTATATCATTGCTTGTGGATAAAAGCAATATTATTTGCTCAAATGTTTATCTCAAAATCAAAATCAAGCCCAACTTCAAAATCAACAGTCCTTTTTCTAAAAAATATGTTGAAACGCGCTTTAATGTGGGATATTATATAAGCATAAATATTTCGCGGAGGTTAAGCTGTGAATCGCAGAAGACGAAAAGGCACATACGGACTGTTCCGTCTAACTGTAATAGCGTTGTTGGCACTCGGCAACGTTGCTATTTCTATAGTGATTATAATGCTCTTGGCAAATCTTTTGCCGTATGTCGAGATAATTTTCAGCATCGTTGCTCTGGCGGTAATACTGCGTATGACCGTGCGTTTGCGCGCACCCGACAGAACCTTGGCATGGGCAATCGTAATGATGCTCGTCCCGGTTTTGGGTGTCGTGCTGTATTTTTCGTGGGGCAAAGTAAACTTTTCAAAAAATGAAAAGGGATACCTTGAGCGTTCCAACCACATTATGCGCGATTTTCTGAGAGAAGAAAATGGCGATGAAATAAAAACCGCCGAGCCTGAGCTTGCCCGTCAGGTCGCCGTGCTTAACCGCGCGGGATTTCCGTTATACAATGGAGGAGAGATTGATTATTTCCCGTCCGGCGAACTGCTTTTCGACCGTATGCTCATTGACCTCTGTGCCGCCGAGAGTTATATTTTCTTGAATTATTATATAATTGACGATGGCGAGCTTTGGCAAAATATACGCTCGATTTTGATTGATAAAGCCGCAAAGGGCGTTGATGTGCGTATAATTTATGACGATTTCGGCTGCCTTAAAACAATCGACCCCGACTTTGCGAAGGAGCTTAGAGAAAAGAATATAAAGATAAAGGTTTTCAACCCTCTTCACCGCTATTTGCGCCAGCTTTACGCGCTGTACCGCAGTCATCACAAAATCTGCGTTGTTGACGGAAAAATAGCTTATACAGGCGGAGCGAACATTGCCGATGAGTATATCAACAAGTTAAGAAGGCTCGGGCATTGGAAGGATACGGGCATCAGGCTGACCGGAGGGAGCGCGAGAAGTATTACGGCAATCTTCCTTCAAATGTGGGACTTGCTTAACGCGAACGTTGAAACTGACTTTGGGCATTATATGCCGCAATGTAACTCTTCCGGCGATGGGTACTATCTCCCTTTCGCCGATGGGCCGGCGAATTTTCCGATGAATCCCGCCCATGACCTCTATGTAACCATGTGTGACACCGCGAAAGAGAGCATATGGTATACAACGCCGTATCTCACCCCGGACTGCGTTTTGAGGGAATCGTTAACCATCGCGGCGCGCGGCGGTGTTGATGTAAGGATTGTCACTCCGGGAAAACCCGACTATATATATGTATATGCCGCAACGAGGGGACACTATCAGCAGCTTCTCGATGCAGGCGTTAAGATATACGAGTACACCCCCGGTTTTATGCACGCCAAAATGGCAATCTGCGATGGCAAAAGCGCGGTTGTCGGGACAATCAATATGGATTCGCGCAGTTTTTTCCATCAGTACGAAAACGCGGTCTGGTTCACGGGTAACAGCGCGGTGGATGATGTTAAGAAAGATTTCGAGGCGATATTCGCGCAAAGCCGCGAAATTGATGCCAAGGAATGGGCGAAGCGCAAGTTTTCGCAGCGAATTGTCGAGGCGGCACTCTGCCTGATGACACCGTTGTTTTGACAATGATTGTTGTAGGGCGCGCCCTTTGGTCGCGCCGTTTCTACGCAACCCCCATGTTGTAGGGAACGCCGCCCTCGGCGTTCTGCCGTTTCCTCTGTCATCGGCGGTAATATTTACAACGGTGCGCCGAGGGCGGCGCACCCTACATACGTGGAACGCGGAACGGTATAATTCAAAAGCGGCAGGGCTTACGCCTTGCCGCTTTTATTTTATCTCCTGTTCCAATGTCCTAAAAATATCCGCGTCAAAAAAATCATACAGCGATATATCAAAGCCATCACACAATTTCTTTATGGTAACAATTCCGGCGTTTTGGGTTTCATTGTTCAATATGCTTTTTATAGTGGATTGCGGAACTCCCGCCCGATAACTAAGGGCGTTAGGTGTTATCAACTGCGTCTTGCATAATTGATAAATTCTGTCGGCAACAGCTTTTCTCGTGTCCATATTTACAACTCCATGTAGTGATATATCACTATCATAGAATCTGTTAAATTATTTTGTTAGTGGCATATCACTACTTGACAAGATATGTTATAATATTTGACAGGCAAATTAAATATTTTTAGAAAAGAGGTTATGAGAATGAGAAAGCGAATCCTTTCCCTCGCGTTAACCCTCGCCATGCTTGTGGCGTTTGTGCCGTTTGCAACGCCCACCACTGCGGTTGCCGCGTCAATGTTCCCTTATGTGCTGGACGGACCTTACACAAACGTTGATGAATGGGGTTGGACTTTTTGGAATCCTCCCACTGCCGCCATAAGACAAGCGGACATTATGGTCGTGGAATATGAAGGGGCGCGTATCAGCGAATATATGTTTACACGACATTCAGAAACATGGGTAGAGTTTGCAAGCGGGGATAACAGTGCAAAATCACGCATGAAAGAGGAATCCGGAAAAATCACTTTTGATATGCACGGAATTGATGGGGATCGTGTTGGTTTCAGAGTGGAAAAAGCGAGTGATGCCGCTAAAATCAAGCGCGTCTACCTTGACGTACTGCCCGTAGCACCCAACCTCTCGGCAAAAACCATCTATGTTGACGCTAAAAACGCAAACGCCGGAGACGGCACACAGGCAAATCCCTATAAATCTCTTGCTGACGCAACAAAGAACGCTAAGACAAGCGATACAATCATCGTTGCGGACGGTACATATTACGGAACAATTACTCTCCCATCCGGCACGGACGGCAAGCCCACAACGCTAAAAGCCGCGCCGGGGGCGAAGCCTGTTATCACTCCGACAGTACCGTTAAACGCGGCATGGAGCGTGTATAAGGATAATATATATGTGGCGGATATATCGAGCGTGAGCAATGTAATCCAAACAGACTACCCGCAGTTGTTCTCGGGCGGCGTTTCTATGATAGAAGCTCGTTATCCGAATTTGCCGGGTTCGGATATGTCGTCTGTCATGAAACAAAAACGCGCCGTGGCGCAGGCGGGGACGAATGCGTCTACTATTGTCGTACCTGATACTATTCCTTCTGACATAGCCGGAGCATCCGTGGTAATTTGGGCGGGTACTGAAGGGCTAAGCGGTTGGCATTCGATAAAAACCCCTCCCATCAAAGCGGTAAATGGAAAAACTGTCACATTAGAAAGCCCCATGAAACGAGCGACATGGGACGAGAACCCCGATTGGGATTATTCTACCGCTCATCCCGGCAACCCGTTTTATATCGTTGGAGCGTTGGCGTTGCTTGACGCTCCGGGTGAGTATTATTACGATAAAGCAAGCAAAAAATTGTATTTCTACGCGCCTGACGGCGGCGACCCAAGCAGACTCAGTCTTTCAATGCGTTCAAATAATAAACACGCCATTGTCTTATCTGCAAAATATGTTACTGTCGATGGGTTTGACATTTATGGCGGCGGTATCAATATAATGGGGGGCAATAACACTATTCAAAATTGCTCGGTGCGTTATGCAGGGTATTATTATGACGGGGATATGGGTAATTTGAATGCTGATGATGCTTCTTCTCACGATTTTTCAATACAGGGCTATAATAATACTGTTAAAAAATGTGAAATTGGGCCGACCGCTTCAAGTGGTATCACAGTATCCGGCGTAAACAATATGATTACGGATAATCATTTTCACGACTGTGGTTATGCAGGGGGTTACACAACTATTACTGTGTTTGCGTCCGAATACTTGGAGATATCGAATAACACTATGGCAAATGCCGGCAGAGCGCATATTGACTTTTACAGCGGAGAGTTGTTTAAGCAAAATGTTATTAAAAACAACCATTTTATAAATGCTATGATACTTTGCAGTGACGGCGGTTCATTTTATACATCATATTCCGACGGAGGCGGGACGGAGTTTCATCATAATTTTATAGAGCAAACTGTTAAGGGTGACCAAGGAAATATGATGAAATTGATAATTGGTTTTTATATGGACGGTTTTTCAAAAAATTATACAGCACATCATAATATAATTAAGGCTGAAAATATTACGAATGGTTTGCAGATTAACACTCCTTCTGAAAACGCAAAAATATACAACAATACGATTATTGGTGCGGATGTCGGTATTTTTGTTGGCTTTGATGGACGTAATACAGCTAAAGACATAATCATAAATGACAATCTTCTTGTTAACAATAAACACGCATACGCTATAGGATGGTTAGAAGGCGAAACTATTGCCGATTTTACCAATGGCAGAATTGCAGCTAACGGTGTCACAAGCTCGGGCAACACTTCCGGCACGGTAGACGCTCAATACCGCCCGACAGGCGACACCCCCAACGTGGGCGCAATCCCCAAAGACGGTACTATGTTCTCATACGGCGCAAGTTGGAAGCTCGGCGCAGCCCCCGCGCCCGCTCCCGCGCCAACCCCTACCCCAACCCCCGCAGCCACAGTCACAACCTCCCCAACCGCCAACAAAGTGCTTGTTGACGGAAAAGAAGTAGCGTTTGACGCTTATAATATCAACGATGAAAACTATTTCAAACTCCGTGATGTTGCGTTTGTACTTAACGGAACAAGAGTACAGTTTAACGCCGCTCTGGTTGACGGCGCGATAAACATATACAAAAATACAGCCTACGAACCCAATGGCTCGGAAATGCAGTCCAAGGGTGAGGGAAGCAAAGAAGCAACACTTAACAAGATGAAAATACTGATAGACGGCGTTGAGACGGAACTGACGGCGTATCTGATAGACGGTAACAACTACTTCAAAATGCGCGAACTGGCGCAGACGTTTGACTTCTACCCCGCCTATGACGGCACGATAACTATTGACACCACGAAACCTTACGGAGGATAAACGGTAAAATATGCAACCCCGCCGAAAATTCGGCGGGGTTGTTTTTGTAGGGACACCATACATGGTGTCCGTCCCTGCGGACGGGGGACGCACCTTGCCGCCACCACAACATATTGTGATTGATTTTTTCCCGCAACAGGGGTATAATGAACATCACAGATCGTAGGCTGAGGAGGAATCCATGACGGCTAAGGTCTGACGATAAACACACATAAATAGGAGCGTGAAATATGAGCAAAGCTCTTAAAAATGAAATCACCATCCATTCAAGCGCGGCGGAGTATCTTACTTACGTTGCCGCTGTGGGCGATGATGAAAAATCTTATGAAATGCGTTATGCGGACGAAAACATCTGGCTGACACAAAAGATGATGGCGACTTTGTATGACGTGAGCGTTCAAAACATCGGACAGCATATCAAAAAAGTCTTTGAGGACGGCGAATTGCCGTCCGATTTAGTTATAAAGAAATACTTTATAACTGCCGCTGACGGCAAAGACTACGAAACAATGCACTATAATTTGCAAATGATTATCGCCGTTGGCTTCAAGGTCAACAATGATAACGCCGTGCAGTTCCGAAAATGGGCGGGTCAAATTGTTAAGGATTACACCGTTCAAGGATGGGTAATGGATGTTGACCGCTTGAAAAAAGGGCATATGTTCACCGATGAATATTTTGAGCGGCAGTTGCAAACTATCCGCGAAATCCGATTGTCCGAGCGTAAGTTTTATCAAAAAGTGACGGACATTTACGCTACCTCATTCGACTACGATAGGGACGCAAAAACGACACGAGAATTTTTCAAAATGGTGCAAAATAAGCTCCACTATGCCGTTCACCGCCATACCGCAGCAGAATTGATTGCGGAACGCGCCGATGCTGATAAAGAGCATATGGGGTTGTCCACATGGGAAACCGCGCCGCACGGTAAGATTATCAAAGCGGATGTTTCTATTGCCAAGAATTACCTAAACGAACAGGAAATGAATTATCTCGAGCGTATTGTTTCTCTTTATTTAGACTTTGCGGAGCTTCAAGCCGAACGGCGTATTCCCATGACAATGAGCGATTGGGCAAAACGGCTTGACGGGTTTTTAGAGTTTAACGGAAACGAAATACTGATGGATGTGGGAAAAATCACACATGAGCAGGCAAAGCTCCACGCTGAAACCGAATATGAAAAATACCGTATTACTCAAGACAGGCTGTTCGAGAGCGATTTTGACAGATTTTCCGCTTTGGAGCGGTCGTTGGAGAAAACATAAGCCCGCCACCACAACATATTGTGATTGATTTTTTTCCGCAACAGGGGTATAATGAATTTGAAAGATTTTGCTAAAGTTTTGCCGCATAAATAACGATATAGTTTCTGAGGAGAAGGAACTCCATAACTATGCTCAATTTAAGGAGGAATTGAAATGTCAACTATTAATCCGGCAACCGTTAACAGAGCCATTGGCATGAGTACGGGTATTGATACCGATGCCCTTGTCAGAGCCATGTCCCAGAATCAGCAAAACAAGGTGGATACTCTTTTCAGACAGAAAACACTTCAAGAGTGGCGCAGCGAGGCGGTAACTAACATTAACGACCTTATGACTTCGTTCAAAAATGACTTCACGAGCCTTTTGGGCGCGAACAGCATGATGAAAGCCGAAGCATACCGAACGATGGGTATTAAAAACCCGAACGAGAACTCTGTCAGCATGAGGTCGAGTGTCGGCGCGAAGGTCGGTTCATACTCTATGAGCGTTGAACAGCTTGCCACGGCGGCGCGTTTTGAGGGTTCAAAGTTAGACGACGCGCCGAGCAACATAACAACCAGAAGTTTAAGTAATCTTTTCGGAGAGAGCGGCGTTATACAGCAGGGTGTCGAGACAGACGCGAACGGCGGATACACCATCGAGATAAACGGCAAGGAGTTCAGCTTTAAGGCCACCGACAGAATTTCCGATGTTATGAACAAAATCAACAACGACAAAGACGCGAACGTGACGCTTACCTATTCGCAGATTTCAAAATCATTTACCCTCAGTTCAAAAGCCACCGGCGAGAACAGCGAGATTAGCATTGACGAATCTTCAAGCGGGCTTTTAGAAGCATTGGGTATAAACATTGACAATCAGCTTTCGGGGCAGAACGCGAAGTTCACCCTGAACGGCGTTGCGTTGGAGGAGACTTCAAATACGTTTACTTATGACGGTATTGAGTTTACTCTTCACGCCGAGACAGATTCATTCAGATTCAACACCGAGCGCGACTCATCGAAGAGCCTTGACTCCATAAAGAAATTTGTCGAGACTTTGAACGGTATAATTAAAACGCTGAACGAACACTATACCACAAAGAAAAATACAAAATTTTATGTCCTTACCGATGACCAAAAGGACGGCTTTTCTGAAAAAGAATTAGAGAGATGGGAGTCCAAGTCAAAAGAGGGTCTTTTGCACCGCGATAATAAAATCGGCAACGTTCTTTCCTCTCTTCAAAGAATCCTCTCTGAATCCACGGAGTTCGGCTCTCTGCGCGACATCGGCATTTCCGGCGGGCAGTATAAACCCGGGCAGCCGGTCACGTTTGAGATTGACGAAGAAAAACTTCTGGCAGCTCTCGAAGCCGACCCCGACAGGGTTTATAATATGTTCACAAAAACCGCGGCGAGTTCAAGCGATGGCAAGGGCGGCATTATAGCCAAAGTCGATGCTGCGTTTGACACGTATATGTCGTTTACGAAGTCTCACACCCTGCAAACAACACGCGACAGCATTAACAGGTTTGACAAAGACATTAAGGAGCAGACCACCAAACTGTGGGCGCAGCAGGAAAAACTGTATCTCAAATATGCTTCTTTAGAAAAGTCGATGGCAGGTCTTAACTCTCAGATGAACAGCGTTTTATCTTATTTCGGATAATGATTTTACATAGGCGGACGACCTAGGCCGCCCGTTTATCCCCAAAGGAGAAATGTTTATGTACGCCGCAACACCTCAGCCTGCTTCGGCGCAGTATGGGCGTTATCAACAGCAGAGCGCGATGACCGCCAGTCCGGGCGAGCTGACGCTTATGCTCTATGAGGGCTGTGTTAAATTTCTCAAGCAGTCGCGTATCTACTTGGAAGATCAAGACATTGAGAAGGCCAGTAATACATCTATAAAAGCGCAGAAGATTATATCCGAGCTTATGGCAACACTGGATATGTCATTTGATATATCCAACAACCTTTACAGTCTCTATGATTTTATTCTGCGGTTGGTCGTGCAGTCGAACATTAAGAAAGAGGCCTCAATGCTCGATGAACCTATTAAAATGATGTCTGAACTGCGCGACACATGGCAGCAAGCCGTAAAATTGAACCGCCAGCAGAGCTATGGAGGCATGAACGCGATATGAATGATTTTATAGTCCAGTTAAAACGCAAACACGAACTGCTCCTGAACGTATTGGAACTGACACGCGCTCAAGGTGAGCTTATCAAAAACGACAACACAGACGCTCTGCTTTCAAACATCGGCAAGAGGCAGGTGCTTATTGACGAGCTTGACGGGATACAGGCGGAGCTTCCCGACAAAGAGACTCTGAGGGAAAACAGTGATTGCCTTCAGCTTATCACTGTCGTGAACGGTGTGTTAAACGAGATACAGGCTCAAGATAAGATGAACGAAGAAGCCGCTCTTGAGCGCATGGACTATTACCGCGAACAGATAAAAAAAACAAATGACGGTCGGCGGACGGTCGCGGGCTATGATGCCCTTAAACCGGGAGAGGCGCAGGGAAGCTACATTAACAAAAACAAATGAAGATTTCTGAGCTGCAAAACCTTAACAGGCCGTTACCTGTCCTGCCGGGCGTTGACAGACGCGAGGGCAATCCGCAGAAGCAAGCCTTCGAGCGGCATATGTCCGGCATAGACAAGGGCAACTATATGGAAAAGCTCACCGAGCTTTCCGTAAATATCTCAAAGCAGGGCGAAATGGTTGCCAAGCGGTGCGATATTCTCGAGCTTAAACGCTACCGTGAGATGATTGCGGAGTATATGGGCGAAGCGGTGCGTTTTGCTTTTGAGTTCAAAAAACAGTCCACACTTGACGCGCGGGGTCGGCACAGGATGTACGCGCTTATCAAGCGCATTAACCAGAAACTCGAGGAACTGACAAAACAGATTTTAGAGGGAGAAGCAGACAATCTCGCGGTGA
>Ga0082212_10001815_pt1 | contig 31489 bp, 19 predicted proteins | sample TergutNt197P3_FD_71548 | JGI IMG/M metagenome (GOLD analysis project Ga0082212, IMG submission 71548) | Neocapritermes taracua P3 segment gut microbial communities from Petit-Saut dam, French Guiana - Nt197 P3 | ecosystem: Host-associated > Arthropoda: Insects > Digestive system > Gut ...
TTTGTCAAGCGTTTTTTAAACTGCTGATTTTTATTAAAAATGGTTATCCCTATATTGCAAAAATCCGCCCTTACATTTCATACTAATACCGATTATAAAAGCTCTAAAAAATCCATACAAAAAGCTTGAATTTATACTTTTTAAATGCTCTGCCATATCGGCAAGTGTTTTACGCATACAGAAACCTCATTATTTTATTAGTGTAACCATCCCTTCAGCATGGCGTTCAATTCATCTATTTTAATCGGCTTCGACAAAAAGTCATTGAATCCTTTTGACAGGAAAAATTCCTTCGCGCCCTGCATATCGCTTGCGGTCAGCGCAATAACCGGAAGCGTTTCATATTTACCGCCGAGCTTGCGGATTTCGGCGGTTGTTTCTATACCGTCCATTTCCGGCATCATGTGGTCCATGAAAATAAGTTCAAAATCCTCTTCCTGAATCAGCTTCAACGCTTGTTTGCCGCCGGACGCTGTTTTTGCTTTAATTCCCGATAAATCTAACAATCCCTCAGCTACTTTTAAATTAAATTCATTGTCGTCAACGATTAAAATATGCGCGTTCGGGTATTGTAAATTATGCTCTTCCGCGGGTTTAACGGTTTTTGTTTTATTCTCGGAAACAATATTTTTTACTTGCTTCTTTTGTGTTATTTTTTCGGACGGCAGTTTTTCTTTCAATATATTCTTTAATTGTGTTACATTAATCGGCTTTGACAAAAATTCATCAAACCCGTTAGACATGAACATTTCTCGTGCGCCTTGAACAGCGTTTGCGGTCAGTGCGACGATTGGCAGTTTTTCATACTTTCCGCCGAGCGCGCGGATTTTTTTCGTCGCTTCAATCCCGTCCATATCCGGCATCATATGGTCCATGAAAATAATATCATAATTAGTTTTCTGAATTTTTTCAAGTGCTTCAAATCCGCTGTCCGCAGTTTCCGCTTCGATTTCAGATAAGCGGAGCAATCCTACAGCTACTTTCAAATTAAATTCATTATCGTCAACCACTAAAACCTTCGCTTCCGGCGCGTAAAAAGGCTGTTCTTCCGCCGGATTTGTGAGCTTGTCCGCGTTTCCTTTCACAAGCGGAATCGTAACCCTAAAAACTGTCCCCTCGCCGTACGCGCTTTCTACCGTTATATCACCGCCCATCATTTCTACAAAAGCTTTGCTGATTGAAAGCCCCAAGCCCGTGCCGCCCGTACCCCTGTTCTTAACCGTATCGGCTTGCTGAAAGGATTTAAACAGCTTCGGAAGTTCTTCTTTTTTTACGCCTTTGCCGGTGTCTTTAATTTCAAACACAAGTAAATCATTGTTTATATTTATAACTTTAAGGCGGACATAACCTTTTTCCGTAAACTTAACAGCGTTCCCGCAGATATTAATAATCACCTGTCTGAGCCTTATATCATCACCGAACAAATAATCAGGCAGTTCGCCTTCTTTTTCTAATTTAAACTCTAATTCTTTTTTACCGGCGATAAAGATAAACATGGATTTAATATTATCCAAAAATGCGCGGAAATCATAATCAACCGGAATCAATTCCAATTTGCCCGCTTCGATTTTGGAAAGGTCTAAAATATCGTTGATAATGGACAGCAGGGAATGAGCCGATTGATGAATATCATTGACATAACGCGACTGCCGGTCGCTGAGCTCTTCATGCTGAAGCAGCTCCGACATGCCGATAACCGCGTTCATGGGTGTGCGGATTTCGTGGCTCATATTCGCAAGGAAGTCGCTCTTTGCCTGATTTGCCTGCGCGGTTACTTCAACCAAACGTTTCTGCTCCGCCGCCTCCTTTACGTAAGAAATATCGGTAAAGCTTTCAAGCAGTGCGGGGCGGTTCTTATAATTTACTTTCGATACTGATTTAATAATCGGTATAATTGTCCCGTCTGCTTTCCTGAACACCCGTTCCGAGCGGTCAACGGTTTGGTTTAGCTCCAATATCGGGCACGCTGAAGCGGTGCAGAAAACCTCTTGGCAGGTTTTCCCGACCATATCGGAAGCGTCGCCGCCGTATATGCGCGCTGTTACAGGGTTTACATCTAAAATTTCCCGGCTCTCCGCGTCAATGATGAAAACGCCACATTCCACGTGATTCCAAATCGCGCTTAACTGTTCCAAGGCGTCAATACGGGTCAGCGTGAAAACTAAAAGAATCACAAGCGTAACCGAAAGCACAACGCCGAGCAGAATCAGTACCATTCTCATATCGGTTACGCTTTGGAAATATGGCGCTTTCGGTGCGACAATCCCGATGTACCAGCCGTTGGACATACGGTGAAAAAACGCCACGGAGTCTTCATTTTTATAACTGCTGACGTTCCTTTCCGATATATCCGTTCCCGCCAGCATGTCGGCTTCCAAGCCCGCTAAAGTATCATTCAGACTGCTGAGCGGTTTACCCACAAAATCAGAATTCGGGTGCGCAAGCACGATTAAATCACTGCTGAGCAGAAACCCGTATCCGCCCTGCGCAAGCGCGGTTTCTACAATACTTTTGCCTATGGCGGAGATTTTCACGCGCAGGCAGATTACGCCGAGACGCTTTCCCGCGCTGTCATGCAAGCAAACAGCATAAGCAAGCGTGGCTTCCCCCGCAAGTAAATCATCATCCATTAAAACCTGCACAATTTTGCCGTTTGCTTCAACGGCAGATTTATACCAAGGACGCTGAACTGCGTCAAAATTATCCGGTAATGTAAATTTTGCGTTTTTATCACTTATAAATAAAGGTTTCCCGGAATCCGCTGCGGATTCTAAATCAACCACGGATTCAAAATAACCGACGAAACCCGAAAAGCTTTCGCTGTGTTTTTCGTGCGTATTTAAGAAAACAGACATTTCATCGAAGTATTCCTGTAATTCTTTAATATTGATTCCGTCTTCAAACCGAATTTTTAATTCCTGCGCGAAAAAATCAAGCGGCAGTTCATATTCAAGCAGGTTATCTTCAAAAATCCTGCTTTCCAAGTTAATTACGTTTTGGGTGTTTTTCAGCAGATGGGCGTTTACAATATTGCCGACAAAATAACAGCCTAAAGCGACCAACAGCGTAAACGCTGCGATTGTAAAGATGATTTGCGTGAATAAAGGTCGTTTTAGTTTAATGTCACCCATGCAAAATGTTTCCTCCTGTAATTTATATTATTATTACTTCAATTTAAACTGCCCGACCAATCCCTCTAACAGATTCGCCTGACCGCTCATCTGCTGCGAAGCCGCGGCGGATTCCTCCGCTGTCGCGCTGTTCTGCTGAACAACATGCGTTACTTCGTCAATCGCTTTATTAATCTGATTGACCGACGCGGACTGCTCGTTGGACGATTTTGCTATTTCCGAAATAATCTGCGCGCTTTCGCTGATACCGGAAACGATTTCGTTCAGGCTTTCCGCGGTTTCGGTTGCGATTCTTGTGCCGAGCTGTGCTTTTTCCATAGAATTAGAAATAAGTACGCTTGTGTCTTTGGCAGAATCCGCGCTCTTCGCGGCAAGATTGCGCACTTCCTCCGCAACAACCGCAAATCCTTTGCCCGCAGAACCCGCTCTTGCGGCTTCCACAGCGGCGTTCAGCGCGAGAATATTGGTCTGAAACGCAATATCGTCAATGGCTTTAATAACCTTGCTGATGTTCTGGTTCGCCTGATTGATTTCATCTACCGCCGTTATCATCTGTTCCATTTGGCGGCTTCCTTTTTCCGCACTTTGCATAATTGTACCCGCAAGCATAGAAGCGGTGTTTGTCCGTTCTGCATTCTCATGCGTTTTCTTGGAAATATCAGCAATGGAAGTAGATAATTCTTCCAGTGTTGCCGCTTGCTGTGTTGAACCGCTCGCAAGAGTCTGCGCGCCGTCCGAAATCTGCGAAGAACCGGAAGTAACCTGTACGGAAGCTTCGTTAATTTCTCCGAACATTTTATTTAAGTTATTAACCATGCTATGTAAGGATTCGCCGATTACATCTGATTCCGTCAGCGGTATAAAGTCCGCCGTTAAATCCTTGCCCGCTATTTTATTGAGTGTTGAGGCAACTTCGGTAACATGCTTGACAAAACCCGCGGTCGCATTAATCGTTTCACCTATTTCATCCCTCATTTGACCGTATTTGCTGATAACTTCCAAATCGTTCTGTGTAAGCGTAATATCGCCGGTTGTTCCGGCTTTTTTCATAAAAGTACTGAGAATTTTCAAAGGTTTGCTGATTAAGCCCGACACATATATAACAAGGCATACGGCAAGGATAATCCCGATGATCAAAGTAGCTACGGTTATCGTTATAATCATTCTGTTTAAAGTGATAATTTCATCGTCCACTTCTTCAATTAAAACTTCAAATCTTTGCTCGGAACTGTTGAGCAGGTCAATAACTTCCTGTGTTTTAGGCAGAATATCCGCAAAAACAATTCTTTCCGCCGCTTCCATATTTCCGATTTGAATACTGGTAACAACCCTTTCCGCTTCCCTGTGAATAAAATCATGCGGGGCTTTAACATCGGAAAGCATTTTAAGAATTTCAGGGTCGTCTATATTTTTAGCGACATCTCCCAAAAGCCATGTTCCGAGCGCGCAGGTGTCAGGGTTCAGCGAACCGGTGAAATCCGTACCGTTTATAACCGAAATCATCAGACTCTGACGCCAGTTGTAATGCGCCTTTGTAACTTCTATAATCCCGGCGTTTTCTTCGTTCAGTTTATGCAGAGTGTCAACCTTGCTGATGAAAATGGTTGATAAAACAACGCTGATTGTCCCTATAAACACAGCAATTGCCAATATAAATCCGAATCCCGCCATGAGTTTCCCCGATACTTTAAAATTTTTCATATTCCTGCTCCTTTATTATTTTAAATAAGTTTTTAACTTATTTATAACCTCATTAAAATCCAAGGGTTTGCCGATATGCGCGTTCATACCCGCTTCAACGCTCTTTTCAACGTCTTCGCGGAATACGTTCGCAGTCATTGCAATAATAGGCACTTCGCCGGCTTCCGGCACAGGCAAGGCTCTGATATGCCTTGTGGCTTCGTAACCGTCCATCTCAGGCATTTGTATATCCATGAAAATTAAGTTGTATTTCTCCGGCGTTTCACTGAATAAACGTACCGCTTCTTTCCCGTTTTCCGCGCACGTTATTTGAATCTCAGTCGGTTCAAGCAGAGCAAGCACAATTTCGCGGTTAATATCAACGTCCTCTGCCAAAAGAATACTGTACCCGCTGAAAATCCCGTCAATACCGTCTTGTACATCGGGAACGGCGTGAAGCTCCCCGCCGCGTTTTAATTTAACCGTAAACGTAAATGTCGCGCCTTTGCCGAGCTCGGAATCTATCCAAATCCTGCCGTCCATCATTTCCACAAGGTTCTTGGCAATCGCTAAACCTAAGCCCGTACCGCCGTATTTTCTTGTGGTGTCGGCTTCCGCCTGTTCAAAAATCTGAAAAATGTTCTCCTGCTGTTCCGGGCTTATGCCGATTCCCGTGTCCGAAACCGCAACCTGTATCGTACAAAGCTCGCCGGATTCATCAAACAGTTCTGCTTTTACAGTCAAAGAACCGCCTACAGCCGTAAATTTAACGGAATTGCTTAAAAGGTTCGTAACCACCTGCGCTAACCGCTGGTCGTCCCCCATCAGGGATTTGGGAATGGTTTTATCGAAATGCACTGTAATCGTCTGCTTTTTTTCATCCGCGTTGGATTTAATAATACTGACAACCCTGTTAATCATGCTTTCAAAATTGAAAGCTGAAAAGGAAAGCTTAAGCTTGTCCGATTCAATTTTAGACATGTCTAAAATATCATTAATAACGCCTAATAAATGATAAGAAGCGTCTGAAATTCTGGAAAGGCAATAATCCTTCCGCTCTGTGTCCGGCGCGGTTTTGCCCATGGACGTCATGGAAATAATGGCGTTCATCGGCGTCCGTATTTCATGGCTCATATTCGCAAGGAAGGTGCTTTTACGCAGACTTTCCATGTCTGATTTCCTTTTTGCGGCGTCTATGCGGACTAAAATCGCGCAAAGAATAACCGCAAGCACAATCCCAAGCACAGAAAGCAGCGTAGTCATGTACGTGATGCTTTCAAAATACGGTGCTTTAGGCATGACAACGCCCAAATACCAGCCGTTTGAGAGCTTTTGGAAAAACCCGACTGATTCTTCCCCTTTATAGCTTAACAGGGAAAGCTCCGAAATGCGCTCCTGATTCCTGAGCTTGTCCTCATGCCCCGCTATATCGTATACCAAATCTTTCGCTTCCATGCCGATATAATCGGCAACGGGGTGCGCAAGAACTATCATATTGCTGTCGAACAGCATACCGTAACCGCCGCGTTCCCAAGTCATATCCGCGGCATATTTGCAGATTTCATTAATTTGCACATCAAGGCTGACAACGCCGAGCCTTTGCCCTTTATCGTCATAAATACAGCGGGCAAAAGATAATACGGTTTCATTGGTAAATTTATCTACATACGGTTCTGTCTGTACAATTTTACCGTCCGCCGCAACCGCCGCCAAATACCAGTCGCGCTCGGCAGGGACGTAATCATCGGGCGGAATCCAGTTAAGCCCGTCAATATATACCGCCCCGCCCGTCAATGTTTCAAAATACCCGTAAAACCCGCTGAAGCTTGACATGGATTCTATATTGAAGCGGATATAATCGGTTAAATCCACGGCATAATCCTTTATTTCCTGTTCGCCGTAACCGTTTATAATCATTCTGCGCAGTGTTTCGGAAAAGTTGCCGAGGCTTGTTTTCGGACCTAATAAGTCGGATTGAATCTTTTCTCGTTCAAAGGTAAGCATACTTTCGGTATTCCGGCGTAAATTATTGTGTTCGGTGTCGCTCAAAAATCTGTAGCTGAATATAATCATAATAAAAAAAGCGAGCGCGGTAAATATTAACTGCAAGTATAAGGGGCGTATTTTATGTGTTTTTTCGTTCGCCTTATTGAAAGGCTTGCCCATTCTTATAACCATTCCTCTCCGGAATTTGGGCAAAGCACAAATTCCCGTTTGAAAAATTTATTTTTCAACCTATCTCTTTGTTGAATAAAACAAAAACGCGGCAATTAGATTATAGCATAAACTATATTGAAAAGTCAAGCAGTCAAAGCGGATAAAACCGTAAGAATATAGTGATATTTATGGTTTTGTTTACCATTATTATCATAAAATTCCAAATAAAATATCCCCCCTGTCTTTTAAACAGCGGGGATTGTGTTTATAATGTTTTCAAATCAAAAGCAAATCGGAAGCCGTTTAATCATATATCTATCGCTCACCGGAAAGTCGTCAGGGCGGTAGGTTTCGATGATATACCGGTTTTTACCGTCAAAGCGGATTGAAACAGACTTTGAGTAATCAACATTGCTCTGCTCCTGCTCGTTTATAATCAGGCTGGCTCTTGTTTCCCGCATGGTTTCAAAGGTTGTTTCAAAACCGATTCCGCTACCGCCCGTATCGGCGTGGGTTGTAACCCGCCCTGTTCCGAGCCGTGTCAGTGTGTCAGCTTCAAACGGAATCCCGCTGTCTAAAACGGTAAACTCGTAACAACCCTTTGAAACCCCGATAACAGCCGTAACGCGGCGAAAGGTGTTATCGCTTGCCATAACCGCCTTTTTAGCGTCATTGAGGTGATTGACGATAAGCGTTTCTAAATCGCTTTGTTTAATCACGTTATTGACCATATACCTGATACTGCCGTTTATTATAAGGTCAAATGTGATTTTTTCGGCGGCGAACTGCTTTTCGTAGTATTCAAACAAGTTGTCAATTGCCGGAATGTTCGCGGACGGTAAAATCGTTTTACTTTTAATTTTATCAAGCTCGTTTTCCCAATCCTCCTGCAGATTCTGAAGAACCTCTAAAGTGCCTGTTCCTTGCGTGACCGCTTCTTCCATTGCTTTCAGCCGGTCAGCAAAATTGTGAAGCACAGAGGATTTAGCTTTAAGCTGTTTACGCAATTCCTCATTTTTTACTTTTTCCTCAAGGTACAGCTTTTCGTAATAAACGGCTGTATTTTGCTGAGCTTTCTTTGCTTGAAACATGGTAATCAATCGCCGGATTAATATATAAATACCGACGCCGGCAATGAGAACCCCCGCGATATATAAAATTCCAATATCAGCAGCTTCTTCTGATTGGGAAATCATATTAACCCATGTTACTAAAATTAATATAATCCCCGTAAAAAATAACGCCGCGACAATTGCGAATTTATTGAATATAAAAGGGAATCCTTTTTTGATGCGCCTGAAACGAAAAAGCAGAACAGAAAAAACAATTTGAAGAATAAAAACAATAGAATATCCTAATAGGAAAATAGGTTCATTAAAATCAAGAGGTGCATCTACAATTTGTTCATTACTTGTAAAAAAAGCAGTTATAATAGAAACAGGAAACACCGCTATGTAATATAAAAAATAGCTGATACCAAATGAAAGCAGATATGCCGAAGTGACTATTTCAAATTTCTGTTTTATTAAGAAGTATATAAAAATAATTGTTATTAAACATACAAGAGGAATTAGTAATAAATAAATTTCAATAACAGCATATAAAACCGACAATAATAAACACCATGCAATAAATACAACTTTACGTTTTGCGGTAGTATTATATTGGATAGACTTAATAAAAATGTATAATGAAGACGCCATTATACCCATCATTTGGATAAAATAAACCATTAAAGAAATAATCAAAATCACCCCTTTATTCGATTATTTTATCATAATTTCGATAAAAAAGCAATAAAAAAACGGGGGGACTCCCCGTTTTATTTATTTATTTTATTTTAATTTATTTCATTCCAAACCAACGAACTATCCATCCCAGCACAACACCCAACCTCCTTCAACTTCATCATTGCGCTTGTTTACAAGCGTTATAAAAAGAATACCACACGAAGCGTAAAACGCTGTGTGGTATTCTAATGATGTTTAATGATGTTGAATGTTGCCGGAGCTTCGGAGTCAGAATATATCGCGCCGGATTTTATCGGCGTAATAGTGGATAAACTCAGTGGGGGACGGAGTTCCCCGCTCTTTTCTGATAGGCGCGGTGTAATTCATCAGCAGTTTCTCAATGTCGTCCGTGTTATTCCATGCGTCATTGATTGCCGTTTGGATTGCGCGGATAACATTATCATATTTATTTTTCTGCCTGATGGCGATGTCTTTGAAAACCTGCTCAGGTTCGTTTCTTTTCTTATTCGTAAGCATAAAAATAGCTTCTTCCAAATACGTCCGTCCTTTTAATTTTGAGGAAATGCCGAATGTGTTTAACTCGGCTTTAATCCTGCTTGCAACGCGGTCTTTCAGCTCCTCAGGCGTTTCAACTGTGGTAATTTCAATATCACTGCTTTGTAAATGATAAAACTCCCGAAACCTGAGCAAATGCCTGACGACCATATCCGGTCCGTAGCCCGGCTGTTGTTTATAGAAAATCCAGCAAAGGTTGTATTTTGCGTGCAAATGCGTGTGAACATTGAAGTTGCGGTTGCGCGTGGTTACTACGATAATCGGGCGTACATCGAATTCGGTTTTGAAAAATTCTTCCAAAAAATCATACCCCGAACCCGCGCCCATATTCAATTCCAAATCTAAAACAACCGCATCGGGCAGCTTATTCTTGACGATTTCAAACCCCTCATAGCTGTTTCCGGTCACTCCCGTAAGCACAATATCCGTTCGGGTTCCGGCATAATCTTTGAAATCCTTGCACGCGGAAACATCATCTTCAATCAGGACAATTTTCATCGGATTTATCACGCTCATGGGCAAATTTCCTTTCAACTTCATTCAACTTCATTCAACTTCATCATTGAACTTCATTGTGAACCTGTCAGTTATTGTATAAATATGGTAATCTTGCTATATTTGCGCAAACAATGAAGTTCGATTACTCACTGATAAATATATAATATCAAAATTTTGACAATTTTTCAAGGGATTCGCTGATATTTTTTCAAAAAATTGCAAAACCCCCAAAAAAATGTAGGAGCGACCCTTGCGGTCGCCCGCGCAGAAACGCCGTTTTAATTCGGGCGGATATTGAATCCGCCCCTACAACAAAACATCAAATGTAGGGGCGAACAATGTTCGCCCCTACAGAACAGATTAAAATTAACTCATCTGATACTCCGGAAATTTATACTCATACTCATTCATACCGTCGAATGTTATGGAAATCCGCTTTGTGAAGACGTTCTTCCCCAATTTATAATTATTAATCAGCATGCTTGATTTGGTTTCGTTCAGGATTTTAAACACCTTCATCATGCCAATCCCGCTCCCGCCCATATCTTCATTCGTAGTGACCTTCATTTTCCCTAAATTCTCCAAAATCTCAGGGGAAAAGAAAAGACCGCTGTCGGAAACGCTGATTTCGTAATAATCGTCAACAACTCCGATAGAAAACAGAATTTTCCCGACTTTAAACGGCTTCAGCGCATTAATCGCATTATCTAACAAGTCTGCAACCAATGTTTCAAGCGATTCTTCACTGATGATGTTTTCCACCATATACTTTATATTGCCGTTAATAACGACGTCAAACTCGATATTGCCTGCGATTGCTTCTTGATTTATATAATTCAAAATCATATCAATCGTCAAAATTTTAGTGGACGGAAGACTTTTTGCTTCTTTTACGTATTGGTTCAGAACGCCCCGCCGCCCCTGCGTGTATGTTTTCAATGCTTTTAAAATCGCCTCAGCTTCTTCCGCTAATTCCGGGCTCGATTCCTTTGAAGCTTCAAGAAACGTCGTTACCGCGTGTTCCATTGAGGGAAGCAGTTTATTGTCCCTGTGGATAATTTCGCTGAAAAGCTGATTTTCCTTGTTCAGCTTGCCTATTTCTTTTTCTTGAAGCCTTATGCGCAGTTTTAACGCTTCTGCTTCCTGCTTCACCAAATTGTCGTTGTAAATCAGTTTGATTCCGGCGCGCCACCATATAATAATCATTAAAGCGCACAGAACGGTCACTAAACCCATTATGGCAGATATTATAATTGATGGTTCGTCTGATGAAATAAGCGGTTTTAAACGGGCAACAACGGCATAACAGCTAAAAACGGTTAAACTTAAAAATATTAAAATTCTGTTAATATTTCTTAAATTTAAAAATGAATACCCGGTCTTTAGTCTTCTGATTTTAAACAAACTGACTAATAATGCACATTGTATACAGAATGAATAAAGCAAAGCCGCCGTATCGTCAATAAAAATGCTGTAGATATTGTTTGCCTGAAAGATACCGGTGAAAATTGATACGATGAACACAGCAACCGTGCTGAAACCGTAGCTCAAACCGCATGAAATAACCGTTGCGGTAAAAGAAATGCGGAAGGCTTCTCTCCCTAAGTAACTCATAAACCGTCTATTCGGGATAACGGATAAAAAGACGAGTACAAAAGGAGCCGCCGGCGGGAAAATGAATCTGACCCCTAAGACCGCTATACAGATGCCGACGGTATAAAGGCAGTAGCGGGTAACTTCTTTGCGCTTGGGCTGTTCGTTAATCCCTTTGAAAAAAACGTAAAACGCGACGAAAGTGACCGAGAAAAAGCCGATGAATGAATTGAGCATGTCCATAATTTTAACCTTTCCTTTTTAAAAATTTTGTCGATAAAAAATTATCATACTTTTTATTTCCGCCTCATATACTGTATAAGTACAAGCTTTTGCAAGCTTACGGAGGTGAAAACGCGATGGTTGCTTTTTGCAATTTGGTTTTAGCTAACTTTGCCCGTCTTATGATTGGATAAATCCTCTGACAGCCGGATATTCCGGCTGTTTTTATTTGCGGGGTTTATGGCGATAATCGCAAATGGTGTTGATGTTGCGAAAATCTAAACCACCCCGTCACGCAGACTGCGGTCTGCCTGCCACCCCTCCGAGGAGGGGAATTTGCTTCTTGTTTATAGAGAATCCTCATTCCCCTCTTTGGAGGGGTGCCTCCGCAGAGGCGGGGTGGTTTCAGGAAAGATGACGTTTATAAAAATATAAGCCATTAAAACACTTTGCCACTATCACTTTTTCTATTGATAATCATCTTTCATTTTTTCGGCGTAATAAAAAATGAATTCCGAGACGGTCGGCGCGCCTCTTTCCCTGTCAATACGCGCATTGTAATATATTTTTATTTCTTCAAGATTGCATTTTTTCCACGTTCTGTCAATCGCGCTCTGCATAGCCCGCCAAACGGTAGACATCGGCTTTTTGTGCTTCTTGGCTACTTCGGAATTAACTCTCACACTTCGGTCTTTCATGGTCATCACGATGCCGTCAACCAAGTATTTTTTACCGACATACCTTGAACTAAGCCCGATTTTATCAAATTCGGCATTGATTCGCTTTAAAACTCTCTTTGAAATCTGTTCGGGGCTTTCATTAACCCTCACTTCCTCTGTCACACCGAAAAGCAAAGCCCTGCTCTGAATCACCTCTTTAATTGACATCAGAAACTCTATGACATATTCCGCGCTGTAATTATTCTGCTGTTTATAAAGAATAAAATCAGCACCCGCCTTTCTGGCGACTTCATGGGTGATTGCGCTGTTATTGTTGGTGGTGATTAAGATATAAGGCGGAACCCTTATATCGAATTTTTTCAGCTCAATTAAAAATCTTATCCCGTCCCACTCTCCTTTATGAAGCTCCAAGTCGAGAATCACCACGTCAGGCAAACAGTCTAACGTAATATCGATTGCTTTTGCCGCGTTGTTGGTTACGCCTATCAGCCTCATTTCCGCGATATTGTACAGAACTTTCCCGATAGCCGCGCATGCTACAGCGTCGTCTTCCACGAGCAGAATGGTTAATTGATTATTATGTTTCATTGTCTATTCCTCCAGCCGTTATATTTCTATTATACTACAAATTTCGCAAAACGCAATACCAACTTACACTTATCTACAACAATCTACAGTATTTTGTAATTTTTTTTGATTTCTTTTAGGGAAAAAATAGTGTATAATGACATTAATAAAGGGTTTATGTCGGTTTAGGATAAACTTTCGCCGATACGGAATTGCAGAAGTAAAGTGTAATTACGCGCGCTTTTTACGCTGAAAATGCAAGTTTGTATAAAAAATTTTAAAACTTACAGGAGGAAAATTGAATGGCAAAAAAACTTTTAGCAGGAATCTTGGTAATAATCATGGTGGCGGCGTTAGCTGTAACCGCAAGCGCGGAAGCGGTAAACTACAGCCAGAACTGGAACAACGGCAAAGGCACATCTTCTATTACGCACGGCTCGGCGGCAGGTAACTTCTCCGCAAGCTGGTCACGCTCGTCCGACGGATTCAACTGCGTTATCGGCAGAGGCTGGAATCCGGGCAAAACCAACAGAGCAGTCGGCTACAACGTAGGTTCATACAGCCTTAACCCCTCCGGCACAGGTTGCTCGTACATCAGCCTTTACGGCTGGACACTCAACTCGCTTGTTGAGTATTATGTTGTTGAAATGTGGATTAATTACAGACCTGTAGAAGGTTCAAGAATCGGTACGTGCTCCAGCGACGGCGGTTCATATGACATTTACAAGCATCAGCAGGTAAACCAACCGTCTATCAGCGGAACACAGACTTTCTGGCAAATCTTCAGCGTCAGAACCTCTCAGGCGTCTAAGAACAGCAACAACAAAATCACTTTCTCAAACCATGTAAACGCATGGAGAAACGCAGGCTTCAACCTCGGCAGCACGCACAATTATCAAATGATGGCTGTTGAAGGCTACAACAGCAGCGGCAGTGCCAACTTAACAGTTTGGGACGCTTAAAGCGAAAACCGGTAAGTTCAATGTCTAATTATCGTAATTAGTTAATCCGGCAAACCAAAAGCCGGCGGTAAAAACCGCCGGTGTTGCCGGGTTAAAAAGGTTGTTTAATACAGAAAGGAGCGGTAAAATAAAATGAAAAATGTTTCAGTATTATTATTAATCGTAATTATATTTACAATCGGCGCGTGTTCAGATGATGATTTAACCGGTAAATCTAACGAACAAGCGAGTGAATTTGTTTTTGTGGAGGGCGGCGTTTTCAAAAATAAAAATTCAGTATATTACGAACAGAATAAAACAGTTTCGGACTTTTACATCAGCAGAAATCTTGTTACACAGAAGCAATGGGTTGAAGTAATGGGGGAAAATCCGTCATTTTTCAAAGGAGATAACTTACCTGTAGAAAACGTAAGCTGGTACGACTGCATTGAATATTGTAATAAAAGAAGTGAAAAAGAGGGCTTACAGCCTTATTACAATATAGATAAAAACAATCAGGACGCCCAAAATGATAACGCGATGGATACTGTTAAATGGACGGTAACAATTAACGAAAACGCCGGCGGTTACCGCTTGCCGGCGGAAGCGGAGTGGACATATGCGGCTGAGGGCGGACAGAAAAGCAAAAGCTATATCTATTCCGGAAGCAATGATATAAACGAGGTTGCTTTTTACTTCAGGAATGCGGGTGATACGTTTTTATCAGGGGATTGGCTTTGGAACGAAATCGAAAGCAACCGCAACAGAACCAGACCGGTCGGTTCAAAAAAGTCGAATGAGCTTGGATTATACGATATGTCCGGAAATGTACGGGAATGGTGCTTTGATAAATATGAGGGCGACGACGCTTATAACGGGTTTTCCCGTGTCTGGAAAGGCGGCGGTTGGATTGGTAATGAACCGCCTTGCGAAACGTCTTTCCGCGGTTATTTTGAAGCAAACGGATTCGGTCCGGACCAAGGATTCCGTATATGTGTTAAAATTGTTGAATGATAATTATAATCAATAAACATTATAAATATATAAAATCTATATACTATAAATATCTATATATAAATAAATAAACCGGTAAAAAATAATTTTACCGGTTTATTTATAAAAAGCAGACATTGTAATATTAATTTATTGAATTATGTATATTCGTAAATAAAAGCATATATATGCAATAATACAGCAATATAATGCAATAATATCAAGTGATGATTTCATTCAATTATGCCGAGTTCACGGGCTTTTACAACCGCATCGGCGGCGTTCCCTACTTCTAACTTTCTATACGCAATATTAATATATGATTTGACGGTGTTAGGGGAAAGCCCTGTTTTTTCAATAATCCTTTCCCGTTTATACCCCTGCGCTAAAAACCGGATAACCATTTTCTGCTGACGAGAGAGCTTAACCGGCTTCGTTTTAAGCTCCGCCATAAGTCCTCTGCGCTGTTTGCTGACTGCATATGCGGCAATATACACACTGTTGACATATGCGGCGTTAAGTACACCGGCATTATTTTTACGTTCTGCCTTACCGGATATTTTTTTCAGCACCTGCAAAACAGTCGCGCCTTCATCGGCAATTAGACGTATAAACGAATACGGCTGCATTTCAGACAGCACGGTTTCCATGATGTCCAGAGCTTCTTCTTTTTTATTTTCTGCCCAAAGAACAGCGGAAAGCAGAACACCTGCTTCAGCGGCGTCCTGCGGACGGCGGAAATCCAACGCTGTTTTTCTTACACGTACCGCAAGCGATTTCGCTTTCTCGAATTCACCAAGCACGGTATAAGCGCGGATAACGGTGAAATGCTGATAAAATTTATAAGGTTCAATCGGTTTGCTTTCATTGATGGAATCATGTTCTAACCATTCATGCGCGGCAGAAGCTTCGCCGTTCCATAATTTTACTCTTGCTTTAAATGCAAGAAAATTCGGGCGGAGGAATTCAGCTTTCTCATTGATGAATATCTCAATGCCTTCAAGCAGTCCGGCGAATTCTTTTCTTTTATTTAACGCAAAACAAACCGCCGCAAGGTGCATACGAACCGAAAAACAGATTTCCTTTGTTGTTGAACTTGTTAATTTGTTATAAGCGGTTTGCGTTTCAGTCAATGCTTCGGCTAAATGGTTTTGCTCTAAAAGAAGCCCCGCGTTTATACAGTGTATAATCGGTTCATATTGGCTTTTAAACATTTTTTTGCTTGACTTTAGCCATTCTGCAATTGTTTTTTTGTCCGTAAGCTCATAAAAATCCCGGTTTGCCCTATGCAGAAAAGGAAGCTGAAAGCTATAAGTTGACCTCCTTATTTCACGGTTTTGAAATACCGCGGGCGGAAATTCGTTTAACCGTGTAAAATGCGCTCCGAGCAGGACTTGAGAATCAAGCAGCATAAAAATAAATGCAGGCTCCGTAAACTTTGGGTATTCATTTATAATAAGCGGTAAATTCTGCTTCAGCTTGTTTATATATTTTTCAAACCTTAGTACATCGCCGGTTGAAAAAGACATATATACTAAGGGTTCATACAGCACGGGACATTCTTCGCAGAGCTTTTCAAAATCCGCATTAAACAATGAATCCTTTAAACGGAACACTGTTTCGTGAACAGGAATATCGCTGACCGTCATATACTTATATAATGTATCTAAAATGGTTTTAATATCTCCGCTTTTACAAGCATATTGCGACGCGGTGATAATTTCGCCCTGATTTGCGTAATATTCAGCGGCGGTACGCCATGTTTTTTTCTTATCCGTTTCTGAATACGCCGGCAAGCCGCGCAGAAAATCCAAAAACAAGCGGTGATACCGGTATACACCGTCCTCTCCGTATGTGATGAAAACATTCTGCGCCCGCAAGGTTTCAAACAATGCGCCCGCGCCGGTTATTCCGGTAATTTTTTCGCATAAAGTTACCGGCATTTCATCAATCACAGCAGTCGCAAGCAGAAATGCCTGCGTATTTTTATCCCATTGCTCCCATATATTTTCTTTAATATACGGATTTAAAATGTTTTTGCCGAAGCCCTCCGGCGCGGGTGAAGCGTTTTGAACAAGAAAGCTGACCGCAATCACCCAACCGCCCGTGAAAGAAAACACCGTTTCCGCTTCTTCGGCTGTTATATCTTTCCCGTGCGCACTGAAAAACGCATAAACCTCTTCCGCAGTAAAAGACAGCGCGTCATTACCGATAACCGACACATGCATGCTTTCCATATATTCTGAAAAATACTTGTCCGGTTCACTGCGGCTTAAAATAAGCACAGTAAAGGAATGAGGCAGACGGCGCAGGATAAAGGGAAGCGACTCTAAAATCTCCGAATTCGTAATCGTGTGAAAGTCGTCCAATACAAGTACAAATTCATTTTCTTCTGCGTTGAATTCAGACAGCAGCATAATTGTATGCTCCACAGGCGCGTCATAAAAAGACGGATTCTGTAAAATTTCAATCATGCGGCTGTTATCCGGCTGTACGGAGAGGATTCCGGTACAGAACAGCTTATAAAAAATCGAAACGGCGTTGTCATAAGCATCTAAACCGAGCCATACAGGCTTGCGGTTTATTTGTTTGAGCCATAAAAGGGTTGAAACCGTTTTGCCCGAACCGCCCGGTGCGGAAGCGAAAATCAACTTTTTCTCCGCCGACCGGCTGAAATGCGCAAGAAGTTCACTGCGCGGCGCGGTGATTTCCGGCAGCGGCTGCGGGATATATTTATTGTTTTGAATATTCGGAACGGGCATAAAAATTCTCCTCAGTGCTTTCTTCATTTTATTATAACAGATAAATATCAATTTTTCAACAAAAATTATGAAAATCACGCCCTTGGGCGATTTACTTTCCGACATAGTTTATTATATAATGAATGTATATGTTTTATTATTGCTTGTGTTGCGCGGGAGCAATTACGTGTGGAGGAAATAATATGTGGAATGATTCATTGAGTATCGGCGTGGAAAAAATTGATGAACAGCATAAAATGCTGTTTTCAAAAGTAAACCGGTTGGTTGACGATATTGTTGATAAAGGCGAATACCAGAAAGAAAGGATTATTTCCACCATCCTTTTTTTAAAGGAATACGCCCTTACGCATTTTGCTGACGAAGAAGCATATCAAAAATCAATCAACGACGTAAATTATTTAAAACATAAAAAAATGCACGAAAGCTTTATAGCAACCGTGTTAAAGCATGAGGCAAAAATGGTTGCGTCGGACTTCGCGCATAATGACGTCAGCAAGTTTACAGGCACTTTATTTGCGTGGCTCATCTATCATGTATCCGGCGTTGACCAGAAAATCGGCAAAAACGCGGAAGACATCGCGGCGGATGAAAGCCATACCGATATAATCTGCGATTGCTTCTGTAATGTAATCAGCAACATGATTAATATCAGTAAAGAATCGGTTATAAAATTAAAAGAGCATAATGAAACGTTTGAAAACGCAATTACAGTTAAACATTCATTTACGCACGCAATCAAAGGCTCGGTCTTTTTTAAGTTTTCGATTCCGTTTATCAACGAATTAATCAGCTTAATCACTGAAATTCCGCCGGAAGAAAACGAAATCAATGATTTTGAAAAAACATTTTTACTGCAGATTTCAACCATGACGGTCGAAAATGTTTACCGCCGTCTGTTTGTTGACGAATACGAGCTTAACGAAGCGGAAATATTTATCACCGAAAATGATGAAACGCCCTTGAACGAAAGAATTTCATTTGATACGGGAATCGGAATCGTAGAAGCGGGCTTCGCGCTTACATAAAAAAGTTTATTAATGCGCTTTGTTATAATTATCCGGCAGTAAATTCCAGCAGAAAAATGTAAAAAAATAATAGAAATCACACCCTTGGGTGGTTTAAATTTCATTAAAACTGTTGTATAATGTAATTTAAGCATTTATATAAAGAAACAAATATTAAATATTTTTTCGCGGAGAGAAAGGTTTGAAGGATAAATCCTTCAAACGGGGGTTTGAGCAATACTCAAATTCCGGAAAGGTAAGGGTATAGTTATTATGTCTTGGTTTAAAAATTTAAAAGTAAGAGCAAAAATGATTGTCAGTTTCTTGGTGGTTATCGCATTGATGGCGGTGCTTTCGGTCATTTCCGTCGTTCAGCTCAGAAGCGTTTCTCATACATATGATGTTGTAATCGCTCATGTGGTGGAAGGGCGGCAGGCAATTACGAACTTCCAGAGCAACTTCCGTGACCTCCGCCGTATAATTGCGACTTTATCAACTTATACCGGCTATGATACGGCAAAGTGCGAAGAGTTAATAAACGACGCGCTTGCATCTTATAATACCTCTTTAGGATACTTAGATGCTTATGAAGACGCAGTAAATACCAACCCGAATCTTTCAGCAGACGAGAGAAAACTGCGCATGGACAACTCCGCCGAAGTCCGCAGTATTGCGTTAAAGTATAAAAACGAATTTATGGAACCGATGTTCGACGCCGGACGCAGGAACGACCATGAACTGTCGCTGGAAGTAATTCTGAACGGCGCGCCGATTGCTACGGAAATCCGCGGCGCGGTTCAGGCAATTCTCGATGTGTCGAACGACGCGGTAACGACAAATACATCCAGCGCGGAAAACGCGACAAACACAACTACGTACTTATTGATTGCAATCGCAGGTGTTGCGGCTATTATCGCAATGGTTATCGCATTATACATAGCAAGCTTAATCAGCAAACCGATGATTGTGCTTTCCGGCTTTATGAAAAACGCGGGTGCAACCGGCGACATCACGCTCAGACCGGAGGATGTGAAGAATATTTCCGAGCTTTCTCAGGTAAGAGATGAACTCGGCGAAACAATCGGAGCAACCGCTACCTTTATTAAGCATGTTACGCATATCGCCGAAGAACTCGAAACCGTTGCAAAAGGTGACTTAACAACGAGAATTGAATTCCTCTCCGAAAAAGATGTTATGGGAATCGCCGTACAGCGGATGGTTGACAATCTCAGCAATATGTTCAAAGAAATCAACAGCTCTACAGAACAGGTTTCCCACGGCTCAAAGCAAGTCGCGGACGGCGCGCAGACGCTCGCGCAAGGTTCGACCACGCAAGCGGCGTCAATCGAACAATTATCAAGCTCCATTGCGGAAATCTCCGAAAAAACCAAAACCAACGCCGTTACGGCGGATAAAACCGCAAAGCTTGCCGAATCCATTATGAGCAGTGCGGAAAAGGGAAGCCGTCAGATGGATGAAATGATGGGCGCGGTTCAGGATATAAATATAGCAAGCCAGAACATCAGCAAGGTTATTAAAGTTATTGACGACATTGCGTTCCAGACGAATATCCTTGCGCTTAACGCGGCAGTAGAAGCGGCAAGAGCAGGTGCGCACGGTAAGGGCTTCGCAGTTGTTGCGGAGGAAGTTCGTAACCTTGCGGGTAAATCTGCGGAAGCGGCAAAGGAAACCGGCGACATGATTCAAAACTCTATGGCGAAAGCTGAGCTGGGCACAAGAATTGCGGGAGAAACCGCGGCAAGCCTTACGGAAATCGTAGCAGGTATTACTGAAAGCAGCGAATACATCAGAGAAATCGCCCGTGCGTCCGACGAACAGTCCACCGGAATCAGTCAGATTAATACAGGCATCGACCAAGTGGCGCAAATCATTCAGCAGAACAGCGCGACAGCGCAGGAAAGTGCGGCGGCGTCCGAAGAAATGAGCGGACAGTCTACTATGTTACAAGACCTGATTGCACAGTTTAAATTGAAGTAATACTAATACCTCATTAAAATGTAATACGGAGTGTTTTGCAATGAAAAATTTAAAAGTCAGCAGAAAAATAATGGTAGGGTTCGGAAGCTCAGCGGCGATGATTTTGATTATCACTGTGATGATTTTCATATCTAATATAAGTACGTCGATGAACATAGAACTTGTCAAGGTGAATACAACCCTGCTTAATGATTATGACGAGTTTGTTAAAAATTATTGGGAAGCGCGGGTTGAATCGGTTAAACTGCTGACCTCTCTTGACGCGGAGGTATACAATAAAACAACAGCTTACATAAACGAATCTTATAAAAAACTCGGAGAAATGCGGGAATATATCAGCGGGAATAAAATTTTCGCAGAGCATATTCAGGCAATTGACAGGATTGAAGCGGATTTAGACAAATGGAAGTCTGCCATTGACGCATTAGGAGCAAGCAACGCGGCTCTGAGCAAAGCAATTGACAACAGCAGGACGCAGCAGCTGCTTCTCAGAGCGTCGGCAGGTTTAACGTATGATAATCAGCAGTTTCTTTGGGTCGCGGAAGCGCAGGACGATACGATTTCCGCAGAAGACAGGCTCCGCAGGGGAAGCCGCTTAGATGAAACCGTCGGATTTGTACGCGAAATTGAAGCTTTAATCGGGGATGGCGAATACATGTTCAGCTCCCGCGACACCTCCAAAAGCGATGTTTTTGTTGAAAGTCTTGACAATATTATAGACCTTATTCAGGAGAACGGCGACGTTGCGAGAAACCAAGGCACGCAAGACACCGCATACGCGACCGTCGCGGCTTTGAATGACTATAAAACCGCGTTCCATGAATTCAGAAATTTAAACATTAAAAACATGCAGGATATAAAAACGCTTGCGGAATCGTCCTTGGACGATGTACTTGAACTTTCCGATACGCTGATGTCTTCGGTTGTCGGGGCGGTTAATTCCACCGCTTCCACAAACCGTTCTTCTCAAATCGTGGTTTCCGTGATTGCGATACTTTCAATAATCGCAACAATTATACTTTCCCAGTACATTTCAAGCATCATCAGCAAGCCAATCGTTCTGCTGTCAAGATTTTTGAATAAAGCGGGTACTACCGGCGATATAACAGTCAGCTCACAGGAACAGGCGGCTTTGGACAGCTTTATGAAGTATCGGGATGAGGTCGGGCAGATGATGAAGAACTGCGGTGCTTTCATTGACCACGTTGTTAATATTGCCGGAAACTTAGAAGAAATGGCAAAAGGCGATTTGACAGTAGAGGTAAGACGGCTCTCCGATACTGACGTTCTCAGCAATTCATTAAACGATATGGTTGACAGTCTTAATAATATATTCGGCGAAATCAACACTTCCACCACGCAGGTATCCAGCGGTTCAAATCAAGTTGCAGAAGGAGCACAGTCTTTGGCGCAAGGTTCGACCGAACAGGCGTCTGTTGTGGATGAACTTACAGCCGAAATTTCAGAAATCGCTAAAAACACCAGAGATAATGCTGAATTAGCGAAGCAAGCCGCGCAACTCGGCGATACAATCAAAGCAAACGCCGAAAGAGGAAGCCATCAAATGGATGAAATGATGAAAGCTGTTGATGAAATCAATCAGGCAAGCCACAGCATCAGTAAAGTCATTAAGGTTATAGATGATATAGCGTTCCAGACCAATATTCTTGCTTTGAACGCCGCAGTTGAAGCCGCCCGTGCCGGTCAGCACGGCAAAGGGTTTGCGGTTGTTGCGGAAGAGGTTCGTAACTTAGCGGGAAAGAGCGCGGAAGCGGCGAAGGAAACAGGGGAATTAATTTCAAACTCAACAGAGAAAGCGGAATTAGGCGCGAAAATTGCCGGAGAAACCGCCGCAAGTCTTAATGAAATTGTATCAGGTATTAATGAAAGCAGCCGGATTGTCAACAGTATTGCCATATCATCTGATGAGCAGTCCAAGGGAATTGAACAAATCAACACCAGTATCGAACACGTTTCAACCGTTGTACAGCGGAACTCGCAGACTGCCGAGCAGAGCGCGGCGGCTTCCGAGCAAATGAACAGCCAATCCGTTATGCTGGAAGATTTGGTTGCCCAGTTTAAATTAAAGCAATATTAAAAGTTGATATATCAAATGGTAGGGGCGAACCGGCGCAATGCGCATGTTCGCCCTTATATTTGTGTATATCGTTTGTAGGGGCGGGGCTTGCCCCCGCCCGCAAAAAACCGTAAACCATCGGGCGGGGACAAGCCCCGCCCCTACAGTTATATCTAACGGGTTCTGCCATTGTCTGCACGCGACGCCGGCAGAGTCCCCGGTTAAATAAGCCAAAATAATTATTCTACGAATTTTTAAGATTATCGGTATTGAATTGAAGATACCCGTAAATCATTTGCAACGCCTGCGCCCTTGTAATTGAAGAACCCGGGTTTACGGCAGTTGTATTCGCCGGCAGAATCCCCATTGATTTTGCGAACATAAAGTATCCTAAATCCTTGTCATCATTTTTCACGTCCGTGAAAGGGGAAGTGAAAATACCCGGCAGTTCCGCGAATTTCTTTCCGCCGAGTGCTGTTACAAAGCACTTGACCGCGTTGCGGCGGGAAATGGTTGCCGATGTTTTTTCTTCGTAAATAAACATTCTGTAATCATAATAAAAGTCTTCCCAGTCGGTTGAAACATTGCCTACAAGATTGATGAAATCGGCTTCGGAGATTCTTGCGTCAGGGCGAAGCTCGCCGTTTATCGCCGGCAGACTTATACCGTTTTCGGAAAGCTTCTGCGCTATATCTTTAATCGCATGGTTCTCAATATCGCTGTAGCCGCTGTTTCCGTTAGCACTGCTGAGCGGAGTGATTTTTTCGCCGTAGTAATTCACAATGCTGCCGGTGAAAGCGTCAAGCATGAAATAAGGCATGGTGTAAAGAAGCGCGGTTGTGATTCTGTTGTTACGGCTGACGTTGATGTAATAAGCAAATTCCAAATCAACCTGCTCATATAATTTATCCAAAGCGGCTTTTTCGCTGAGCATGGAAGAAACGGCAGGGAATTTTACGTCAGAGTAGTTATAACCGAAACTTCTAATCAGCCCTTCTGTGTTTGTTTCAACCCAAATATTGTCGTTTTCGACCGGTATGCCGTTCACATATCTTGTATACACATAATATCTGCCGTAAATTAACTGAAAAGCTTTGCCGTCATAACTTCTTTCGTTATAAGCGAGATTTTCAGCGTGTTCAAGCTTATATTCGCTGAACTTGCTTCCCATGTAAAACTTGAGTGCTTCAGTTATTTTACTGTCAACGGCAGAAGCGTTGATTTTATCAGAATATTCATAACTGTAAACATCGAAACCTTTAATTTCGCCTGTTTTGGCATTAACGCTTGCGGAACCGTTCGTGAAGTATATATTCCAGTAATAAATGTCCTTGTTGAAATAATCCTGCGACAAGTGCGCGGAATAAACCTCGTCATTTTTGGTAAAAGCGTTGTATTTATCATTGATAATGATTTCAGCCGCTTTTTCTAAAGTGAGCAGACCTTTTTCCTTTTCAACTGCCGCAAGCTCGGCTGTGGTAAGCCCTCTGTCACCGCCCATGCCGCCGGTAGCCGCCACATCTGCCGCCATTTCGCCTTCTGCCATATTGTTATACGCATATTCACCGTGGAAGTTGGGGTTAAATCTTGAAATTTTGCCGGTGAAAGCGTCAAGATACTCATTTGATTTCGGCAGGTATAAAAGCGATGCTGTCTGTGTTTTCTTGCTGTAATCCGTTGAAACGCGGTAAACAGGGGTTAAACCGATTTCTTTAGTATAGCTTTCCTTAATTTTAGCTTGATTTAACATGTCTTTCGGGTCTTTAAAGCTTGCGTTATCCACCCACGAAAAATGATAGTTTAAAAGTTCGCCCGTGTTCTTGTTGAGCGTGATGTATCCGCCGTTTGCGTTTACGGTAATCCCGTTTTCAACGCGGCTGATTGAAAAACCGCAGTTGGTTGAATTGATGTTGGAGCTGAAACTGTTTTCATCAATTTTCACGCTTGCGTAAATATCGGGGTTAAGATTTTTCGCGTAATCAATCGCCTTGTTGTAAAGCTCCTTGTTGGACATCGCGGCAAAATGCGCCGGTGCTCTGTATTTGCTTGAATTTTTGTCGCTGTCGTTCGCGTAGTAGCTTGTGATAATATTGCCGCTGATTCTGACGCTTATATAAGCGTAGCGGGAATCGGATTCAATAGACCAGTGCAGTTCAAAAACATTTGCACCGTACTGCACATAGCTTGAAAAGTCAAAGTTTTTGTACTCGTCCGGGATATTGACGCGGGATTTAGCAGTGAGAATTGCCTGTTCAAGGGCTTTTTCGTCCACCTTTACGGAAGACGCGGAGAAGCTGTAGTCCGGTTCTTCAACCATCGGAGCAGCAGGTTTCACATCTGCCGCGAAAGCAGTTTGTGAAAGTGAAAGCGTTATACATAACGCAAGCAGGATGACCGTGATTTTTTTCTTCATGGGTTTGTTTCCTTTCTGAAATTAAATTTAAAAATGTCTTCTTATTAATAAAACAATATTTGGAGCGGAAAGGTTGCAAAAAATATTAATTTTTTTACTAAAGATTTCCGCCGTTACAACCGATAAGATTTATAAGGATTAATAAATTACATTATTTTTTAAGTTTTTAGGCAGGGTAAGCCGGAAAGGGTTCAAAATATGGCTACGATTAATAATACAATTTCGGCGAATTATGTTTCGTCGAATAAAATGACAAAAAATGAAATTGACGAGCTCCGCAAAAAAATAAACGACCTTGACAAGGATTCGACATTGACTGCGGAACAGCGCACAGCAAAGAAAAAGGAATACAATGAACAGATTGACGCTTTAAAGGAAGAAACCAAGGCGGGGCAGAGCGCGTCGCTCGGGAATCTGCAAGGCGGCATGATGGGGCTTTTCGGCGGGAATACAGATTTAAACCAAACAGGGTTTGACTTTTTCTTCGGCGCGGGCGCGTCCATGACATCGCTGAAAACCATAAACAGTGCGCGTTTGGGCATCGAAAGCCGCGCAAGGACGTTAATGTCCGAAATCAGAATGGACCAACTGCGCGGTGCGGATACATCCTACAAAAGAGAACAGTTAGCCAATTTGACCGAAAACCTGAACATCATGGATAAAAACCTCAGCAATAATATTGATAAAGCAATCAAAGACCCTCTGCCGGCGGATAAAAACCAGCCGTCAATCATTGATAAAATCAATGCCGACCTGAAAAAAATACAGGAACAGGAAGAGAAAAAAGTTCAGGAAAAATACGGTGAAAGGGAAGCCCCTGAGGAAACTAATAAAGACTGATAAAAATAAAATTTTATAGTTTATGAAAAACGGTGAAACTTAACGGTTACACCGTTTTTTAAGGAGGTTTTATGAAAAGATATATATTCTATTTTATTTGCTTATTTTCAATTTTTTTAATTTATGATATTTTACAGGACGGAATTATTATAACTTTTTCGCTTGGTGCGAGCGGGTTTATACTGTTAATAAAGCCGATTAGAAAATGCTTGGAAAAAGAAAAATGTGCTAAAACCAAAATAAAATTTTTAAAGTGCAACGAAATTTGCTTGTATGACATAAGAAATTCGCTGTACGGATATGTGCTCGGCGGTTTATTCGGTACTGCTTTCAGTATTTTGAATACGGTCATTCATATAAACTTTTCCGGTTTTAGCATTGATTTTGCCGGAGCGGCAATAACAGCGGCGGCGACTGTACTGACAGCATTTTTTATGTATAAGTTAAACACGCCGCACCCGCCGGCGGCAGCGTTTGCTTTCGGATTAGCGGCAGTCAGAGAAGATGTTTTTAACGCACCTTTTGCTTTATCATTGATTTTATCCGTTGCCGCGGCGTTATTTTTTGTTATAATGATGTGTGTTATAAGATATATGTTTGATAAGCGTGCTTTATAGTAAATTAAAGTTTTTCAATCTTCGCGAAATTCGCCATGATTTTTTTCGTCCCGACCTTGTCGAACATGATTTCAAGCAAGGTATCCCCGCCCATCGGATTCACGCCGATAACTGTTCCCTGCCCGAAGATTTTATGATTAACCCGTTCGCCGTCCGTATAGACTGCCTGCGGGTTTGAATTAACTGCGGCGCGGTTTTTGTCAACACCGGAAACAGGAACATAAGCGGTATTTTTTTCAGTCGATTTAATTATAACAGGAGAATCTTCTTTTTGGAATAAAACAAGCACGGGCGGGATTTCCCTGATGAACCTTGTCAGTTTATTCCTTTGCGTATGCCCGAAAATTAAACGTTCCTGTGCGGCGGTTGCATATAATCTTCTTTTAGCGCGGGTAATAGCGACATAAGCAAGCCTGCGCTCCTCCTCCACTTCAATAGGGTTATCTGCGGTTTTATAAGACGGGAAAATATTTTCTTCCGCGCCTGTGATAAACACGGTATCGAATTCCAATCCCTTCGCTGCGTGCATGGACATCAGAACGCACTTGTCCTCATCTCCGTCGTAACTATCCATATCGGCAATTAAAGCCGCCTGCTCAAGGAATCCGGACAAACCGCTGTCCGGATTTTCTTCGCAGAATCGAACGGCGGCGGATTTAAGCTCGTTAATATTCTGCAAACGCATTTCGCCCTCTGTACCTTCATTCCGTAGCATTTCCGCATAACCGCTCTGCTCAAGCACATCGTCGATTAAATCCGGCAAATAACGCTCAGAACTGCCCAGTTCCCGCAGAACCGCGGCAAACGGAACAAGCACCTTTGCTCTTTTATAAAGCGTTGCATATTCTTCCGAACGCTCCATGACCTCAATCGGATTGATTCCTAAGCCTGAAGCAATTTTCTCAATTTCCGCCTGTGTGGTACTGCCGATTGAACGCTTTGGCACATTAATAATCCTGCGAAGCCTGACCGTATCATCGGGGTTTTCAATCACGTTTAAATAAGCAAGAATATCCTTGATTTCCTTACGCTCGTAAAACCGCACACCGCCTATAATCCTGTAAGGAATCCCGGACGCGGCAAGCGCAAGCTCAACTGTTCTGGACTGCGCGTTCATGCGGTAAAGCACGCAGTTATCCGAATATTTTCTGCCGTCCTGCACGTTGCCGGCGATTGTTTCAGCGATGAACCGGCTTTCACTGCGTTCATTCAAAAAAGTATGTACTTCTATTTTTTCGCCCTTGCCGAGATTTGACCAAAGCGTTTTATTTTTACGTTGGGTATTGTTTTTAATAACACCGTTCGCGGCTTCCAAAATGGTTTCGGTACTGCGGTAATTCTGCTCTAACTTAACGGTAAAAGCCTTGAATTCCTCTTCAAAGCTTAATATATTCTCAATTGTCGCTCCTCTGAAACGGTAAATGCTCTGGTCTTCGTCACCCACAACGCAAAGATTGCCGGCGGACGGTAACCGTCCGCATTGCCTTGTAAGCAATGAAATTAACTTATACTGTGCATGGTTGGTGTCTTGATATTCGTCAATCATAATATACTCGAATTGCCTCTGCCATTTTTCAAGCACTTCGGGGACGGCTTCAAGCAATTCGACCGTTTTCATAATTAAGTCGTCGAAATCAAGCGCGTTGGACGTTTTTAAACGTTTTTGGTAATGATTGTAAATCTGCTGCGTCACTTCAAGGATAAAATCCGTTTTACCGTCCCGGACGGTAACGAATTCTTCAGGGGTTTGAAGCTTGTCCTTTGCGCGGGAAATCATATTCTGTATTTGCTTGGGATTCCATGCCTTGTCGGACATATTCAAATCACTCATGCAAGCTTTAATTACCCGCAAGCTGTCATCGGTGTCATAAATCGTAAAATTGCTTTTAAACCCGATTGCCTCAATCCCGCGGCGCAGAATTTTCACGCAGGTTGAATGGAACGTACCCGCCCAGACATCGTCAGCGTTCACATTCATTTTAGAAAGGCGGGTTTTCAGCTCCGCCGCCGCCTTGTTCGTGAACGTCACGGCTAAAATCCGCCACGGCGCGGTTCCTTTATTGATTATATTAGCGACGCGGTAACAAAGAACGGTTGTTTTTCCGCTTCCCGCCCCCGCGATAATGAGAAGCGGTCCTTCAGTACGCAAGACCGCTTCCCTTTGCATAGGATTTAATTTTTCAAGTGCTTCTTCAAAAGATTGCTGTGCTGTGGTGTTCATAATGTTCTCCGATTTTTAATTTAATCCTTGTAATGTAGGGGACGCCCTGCGTGGCGTCCCGCTTTGATTTTGCGCGGTTTATATCGGGACGCCACATAGGGCGTCCCCTACGGTTTTAGTCCTGATTTACCGGCGGGGTGTACGTGTTTTGGTTTGTATTCGTGTTTGCTGCGTTACCTGCGCCGAGCACCACGAACGGATTCACGCCGTCCCCGATTACCTGCGGCAGAATACCGTTCCAGTTCTGGATTTTGAGGTATTCTATATACTGCGGGCTTGCGGTAAGTTGTTCTTGAATAAGCGCAATTGCTTCGGCTTCCGCCGCCGCTTCTGTCGTTATACGGAATGCCTGCGCTTTAGCGGAGATTTCTATTTGCTCAGCTTCTACTCTTTTTTCTTCGGTTCTGTGCCGCATTTGTACAACGTCCTGCTCAGCGACTACCTTATTCTCAACAGCTTCTAAGAATCTGGCTTGGAAGTTGATGTTCTCAATTGAGAAAGAGGTTAAAATAACGCCTCTTTCAATCAGCCACGCAAATAGTTCTTCTTCGATTTTCTGCTGGATTTCAAACCTTGACTGTACAAGCATATCCGCGTCATATCTGCCTATAATATCTTTTGCGATTCTTTGGACATTCGGTACAAAATACCGGTCTTTTATGTTGTCAATACCCACGTCTTGAATTAAATAAGAAAGACGGTCCTGCTGAAAACGGTAAGTCGCTTTCAAATGCAGGTCTGTTACCGGCTGGGTGTCTTTTGTAAACGCGTCCCCTTCAAACAGATAAATCTGCTCACGAATATCCACGTGCTTGACTTCTTCAATAAAAGGAATTTTAAATTGAAGCCCCGCTTGCAAGTCGTCCTTGACGATTTTGCCAAACTGATACTTTACACCGATAAAGCCCTCATCAACGGTCGTGAAACAATTGAAAAGTACAATCAGCGCAATGACGATAATAATAACAATCAGCGCGGTTTTTCCCGCTTTCTTGCCGTCAATGCTCATGTTTCCGTTGTTTCCTGTTGAAAATTTAATTTCTGCCATTTGTTTTTCCTCCGTATTTTTTATTTTGTGTAAATATTATTTACTATTATATCATGTTTTCTATACGTTTGTCAACTGCGGAAGTTCTTCCCCGACTGTCAACTCTTCAGCTATCTCGTCGCAACAAGCTGCGGCGGCCAACTGACTATACGCTTGCGTAAGCATTAGTTTAATCCTGTTGATTTGATTGACCTCCGACGCGCCCGGGTCATAATCCACCGCGATAATGTTTGAATCAGGATTGCGGCGTTTCAGCTCGCCGATGACCCCCTTGCCGGTTACATGATTAGGCAGACAGGCAAACGGCTGCATACAGATGATGTTATTCACGCCCGCGTGAAGCAGTTCAAGCATTTCCGCCGACAAGAACCAGCCTTCTCCTGCGATGTTTCCGGTGGAAACAATGCCGTCCACTAATTTGCGCATGTCGGAAATCTTCATAAATTCGCCGAATTTTGTGCCTTTACAGCTTTGCAGATACGGCTTTTCCAACCATTCAAACAGTTTAATCGCAAGATTTGAGAAGAACTTACGTTTCCCCGAAACGGTCAGTAACTCCGCTCTTGTATTGGCGTGGTCGCAGATGTAGTAGATGAAACCCATCAAGTCCGGTACAACCGCCTCCGCGCCCTCTTTTTCCACCAAATCAATCACGTTATTATTCGCAATCGGGTGATATTTAACGAGAATTTCGCCCACAATCCCGACTCGCGGTTTCTGTATGTCAAACACCGGCAGTTCCGCAAAATCCTTGACAATTTGCCTGATGTTTTTCTTGAATTTACGCAGGCTGAACGATTTTAAATCTTCCTTGAGTTTTTGCTCCCACCGTGCGTAAAGCCGGTTTGCAGAGCCTTTTTCCATTTCATAAGGTCTTGTCTTATACAGACAGCGGCAAAGCACATCGCCGTAAATCAACGCGGTAAAGCCGCGGAAAGCCAGCGCGGGCGAAATCTTGAAGCCGGGGTTTTTTTCAATGCCCACAAAGTTCAGCGAAATTAACGGGATATTGCCGTAACCGCCGTCAGCAAGGGCTTTTTTCAATAACCCTACGTAGTTCGTTGCGCGGCACGCTCCGCCCGTTTGTGTAATCATCAGTGAAGTGTTTTCAAGGTCATATTTCCCGCTTTCAAGCGCGTACATAAACTGCCCGACCGTCAAAATCGCAGGATAGCAGGAATCATTGTTGACGTATTTCAGCCCTGCGTCAACCACTTCTTTTGAACAGTCCCGCAGAATTTCAAGGTTATACCCGCAGTACCGGAACGCCGTTTCCACGAGTTCAAAATGTACCGGCGACATCTGCGGCGCAAGGATTGTATGTTTTTTACGCATTTCTGCAGTGAAAGACGGCGGTTTTTTATACCCATTGTATATTCCGGGTTGATTTTTGTTTTTTCGCTCTCTTTCTTCAATTACCGAAATCAGTGAACGCAGGCGAATCCTTGCCGCGCCGAGGTTATTCACTTCATCTATTTTGAGCGTCGTGTACACCCGCCCGTGACCGTGCAGAATTTCCTGCACTGCGTCGGTGGTAATAGCGTCAAGCCCGCACCCGAACGAATTAAGCTGAACAAGCTCTAATTCAGGCGTTTTCCCCGCAAGCGTCGCCGCTGAATATAACCGCGTATGATACATCCACTGGTCAACTACCCGAAGCGGGCGTTTCGCTTTTGCCGCATCAAGATGCGCCACACTGTCTTCAGTCAGAACCGCAAAGCCGTAGCTGTTCACCATCTGT
>Ga0082212_10001816_pt1 | contig 31483 bp, 34 predicted proteins | sample TergutNt197P3_FD_71548 | JGI IMG/M metagenome (GOLD analysis project Ga0082212, IMG submission 71548) | Neocapritermes taracua P3 segment gut microbial communities from Petit-Saut dam, French Guiana - Nt197 P3 | ecosystem: Host-associated > Arthropoda: Insects > Digestive system > Gut ...
ACACCGAAACGCTATCCCGAGTTAGCCGCTTTGGTGGGGGAGACTTCAGACAATCTGCCCGGAGTGCCAGGTGTGGGGCCGAAAACCGCAGCGAAATGGTTGGATTCCTACGATGGTTTGGAGAATCTGCTCAACCATGCCGCTGAAGTGCCAGGGAAAGTAGGCGAATCGCTGCGCGCCCACATTTCGGATGTGATTCGGAATCGTGAATTGAACGCCCTAGTGCGTGACATGGAATTAGGCGTGACTTTTTCGCAGTTGGAACGCAAGCCAGTTGATGCCCAAGCGGTACATCAGATTTTCGACGCACTCGAATTTCGCACCTTACGCGAGCGACTCTTTGCCGCGCTTCCGGTAGACGAAACTGAACTCAGTTCTGGTTTTGAAATCGAGTTTGCCTGCATCAGTGCCGACGAGTTGGATGATTGGCTATCGCGGCATGCGAATGCCAGCGTTGGCATGGAGGTTATCGGTGGCTGGAAGTCTGGAGCCGGAGACGTCCAATCAATGGCATTGGCGAATCCAGACGGTGCGGCCTGCTGGTTTGATGTGAGTGAGTTGACTCCCGTCGCAGAACGCAGTCTGGGGAAGTGGCTGAGTGACCCTACCAAGACCAAGGCGCTGCATGACGCGAAACCTGCGATGTTGGCTGCTGCCGAGCGGGGCTGGGAGCTTGACGGCATCATTTCGGACACCAAGCTGGCTGCCTACTTGTTGCGTCCTGACCAACGTGGCTATGAGTTGAACGATTTAACCCAGACCTTCTTGAAACAGAAATTGTCGGTTGGTGAAAAGACGGATACCAGCCCAGAACAGGCGGCCTTTAGTTTCGACGACGATACGCTCAGCGCTGATGCGATGCTGCGCGCGCGAGCCGTAATCGAGCTAGTACCAGTCCTGGAAGCCGAGTTGGAGTCCCAAGGTGGTTCCAACCTGCTGCATGAAGTCGAATTGCCGCTGTCACGAGTGTTGGCGCAGATGGAACACACCGGAATCGCCGTTAAGTCGGAGGTGTTGGAAAGTCTGCACAGCGATTTTGACTCCGAAGTGAAACAGGCTCAGACGCAGGCATTTTCGACGCTGGGGCATACGGTAAATCTGAGTTCCCCAAAGCAGTTGCAGACGGTGTTGTTCGACGAACTTGGTATGCCAAAAACGCGGCGAACTCAGACTGGCTATACCACCGATGCCGAGGCGTTGGAGGGGCTGTTTGCACAGACGGAGCACCCATTTTTGGCTGCGCTGCTGCGTTACCGCGATTACATCAAATTGCGCCAGAATGTTGAAGGGCTGCTCAAATCGATAGCAGCAGATGGACGCATCCACACGACGTACCTGCAAACTATTGCCGCCACCGGACGGCTGTCCAGCGTCGAGCCGAATTTGCAGAACATTCCGATTCGCACCGAAGAAGGGCGTCGAATTCGCGAGGCATTTGTAGCCGGGGCAGGTTTCGAGACATTATTCACTGCCGATTATTCTCAAATCGAAATGCGGATAATGGCTCATGTTAGCAATGACGCTGGATTGATCGAAGCGTTCGGGTCGGGTGAGGATTTTCACACCATGATGGCTTCGCGCGTTTTCAATGTTGCGGCTGATGCAGTATCTGCGGCGCAGCGGGCAAAGATTAAGGCTATGAATTACGGGCTGGCATATGGGCTTTCCGCTTACGGCCTTTCGCAGCAGCTAAAAATTGAGCAATCCGAAGCTAAGGGGCTAATGGATGAATACTTCCAGCGTTTCGGGCATGTCCGTGATTATTTGCAGGAGATCGTGGCAAGAGCACGACGCAGCGGTTATACCGAAACTCTGCTCGGTAGAAGAAGATATTTACCTGATCTGAATTCTTCCAATAGGCAGCGTCGTGAAATGGCAGAACGAGCCGCGCTGAATGCCCCAATCCAGGGTTCTGCCGCAGACATCATCAAGGTTGCGATGCTGGATGTGGCAGACCAGCTAGCATCGGAGAATATGCACAGCAGGTTGTTGCTGCAAGTTCACGACGAATTGGTTTTCGAGGTTGCTCCTGGTGAAGCCGAACGTCTTGAGGTGCTGGTGCGTGACAAGATGGGGAACGCAGCGGACTTGGCTGTAGACCTGGAAGTGTCACTCGGATGGGGCAAAAGCTGGAACGAGGCTGGCCACTGATCTTGGAGACAGCAAGGCCGACGCGGTACCAGAAAGCGTTTTTTAGCTAACTAGAGATAACGATTCTGTATCAATTACTCAATAACGCCTTAACGCGGGGGTCAGCAGTTGGTGTTACTGAAGTTAGTTCATTAGGCTGATTCCGCATTATTTCTGGCCGAACCTCGGACGTAGTGGGTTTAGTCGGCTGCTTGCAGCAAGGAATTAACGCGATTACTACAACAATCGGAGTCTAAGACGAATATGACTTCCTCCCCTGAGGTGTCGAGCGTCGCAGTAGATGACATCGGATCCCCAGAAGCACTTCTGGAAGCGATCGATGCGACAATAAAATATTTCAATGACGGCGATATAGTTTCTGGCGTTGTTGTCAAAGTAGACCGAGACGAAGTTCTTCTCGATATCGGCTACAAGACTGAGGGTGTTATCCCATCCAAAGAGCTTTCCATACGACATGACATTGACCCATTTGATGTGGTCAACGTTGGCGATGTTGTTGAGGCTCTAGTCCAACAAAAAGAGGACAAAGAGGGTCGCCTGATTCTCTCCAAGAAACGCGCGCAATATGAGCGGGCTTGGGGAACAATCGAAAAGGTCAAAGAGGAAGACGGAGTGGTTCTCGGTAAAGTCATCGAGGTCGTTAAGGGCGGTTTGATCGTCGATATCGGTCTGCGCGGCTTCCTACCAGCATCACTTGTCGAAATGCGCAGAGTGCGAGACCTAGCGCCCTACATAGGTGCCGAGCTTGAATCAAAGATTATCGAGCTTGACAAGAACCGCAACAACGTCGTGCTGTCCAGGCGGGCGTGGCTGGAGCAAACTCAATCTGAAGTCCGCACCACATTCCTGAATCAACTGACGAAGGGGCAAATCCGCAAGGGTGTCATTTCTTCAATCGTCAATTTTGGCGCATTCGTCGATTTGGGTGGCGTGGACGGCCTGGTGCATGTTTCTGAGTTGAGTTGGAAGCACATAGACCATCCTTCCGAGGTTGTCGAAGTCGGCGACGAAGTTACGGTGGAAGTGCTCAGTGTCGAGATGGATCGGGAGCGGGTTTCGCTGTCTTTGAAGGCTACCCAAGAAGACCCATGGCAGACTTTCGCTCGTACCCATCAGATCGCCCAGATCGTTCCTGGCAAGGTTACGAAGCTGGTTCCGTTTGGTTCGTTTGTGCGTGTCGGTGATGGCATCGAAGGTTTGGTGCATGTTTCTGAACTTGCAGAACGTCACGTCGAGATTCCCGAACAGGTTGTTGCTGTAGGCGATGAGGTCATGGTCAAGATCATTGACATCGACCTTGAACGCCGCCGGATTTCGCTTTCCTTGAAGCAGGCGAACGAGGGTGTTGACTCAACTGCTGAGGACTTCAACCCGGGTGATTTCGGCATGTCAGAGTCGTATGACGCTGAAGGTAACTACGTCTATCCGGAAGGTTTCGATCCTGAAACTCAGGAATGGAAGCCAGGGTTCGAGGAGCAGAAAGAGGCTTACGAACGCGAATGGGCCGAGGCTTATACGCGTTGGATGGCGTTGAAGCAGCAGGCTGAAGATGCTAAGGCTGCTGAAACTCAAGCCATCATCGAAGAAGCGAATGAAGCTGCTTACTCTGCTGGTGCCGAAGTTGCTGACGAAGAAGGCTCACTGGCTTCTGATGAAGCCCTGCAAGCGCTTCGTGATCAACTGAGCGTTTCTGCCGAAGAGTAGTCCTGAGTTTAACCTTCCTTTCATCCCCAAGACGCGAGGATGTTTGCCTAACTGCGAGTGTTGGGTGCCTGGAGTCCAACCAGGAAGGACGATGCGTCATGAGAGTAGCTCTCACCGGCGGAATCGCCTGTGGAAAATCGATGGTTGCACAGTTCCTGCGTGAAGCAGGAGCTGTGATCATCGACGCTGACGAGTTGGCGCGCGAAGTCGTCGCTGTTGGTACAGAAGGTCTCGCTGCTGTAGTAGATCAATTTGGTGCTGACTATGTGCGATGTGACGGCAGTCTCGACCGAGCCAAGTTAGGCGAGGCAGTTTTCAATGATCCGCAGGCGCGCGAGCACCTGGAAGCTATCTTGCATCCTCGAATACGGGCACTCGCTGCCGAATACGAAGCACAGGCTCCTACTGAGGTCGTCGTAGTGCAAGTTATTCCGCTGTTAGTGGAAACCGGCCAAGCGGATACCTTTGATGTGGTGATCGTCGTTGACCTGGAACCAGAAGTACAACTTGAACGGTTGATGGCTCGAAATGGCCTTGATCTTGAACAGGCGCAGCAGCGGATTGCCGCCCAAGCCAGTCGTGCCGGACGTCTAGCCGTTGCCGATTTTGTGATCAGCAATGATTCGGATTTGAAGGCGCTGCGGCGAAAAACTCGCCAGGTGTATTACGCAATTCGTGCCAGCATGAGCTCCTAAGATACTGCGGCACCCTGTAAGTGGGTAGGCGTGGCTGCGTGCGCAGTGGCGGTTTGGTTCCCGCGTCTTGCGGTAGGGTAGTCAGGTCATGATTGAGTTCGAGACGGTCTCAAAGACTTACCCCGATAAAACGACCGCTGTGGCCAGTTTTTCCTTAGTCGTGCCATCACATCGAATAGTGGTACTGGTCGGTTCGTCAGGTTCAGGTAAAACTACGCTGTTGCGGATGGTCAATCGGATGGTTGAACCAACTGCGGGACGGGTACTCATCGACGGCGAGGATGTACGTGATCGAAATTCAGTGACGCTGCGGCGCTCTATTGGATATGTGATGCAGCAAGGCGGCCTGTTGCCGCATCGCAACATTGCTGAAAATGTCGCTACCGTGCCGATGCTGAATGGGGTATCACGTCGTCAAGCTCGTGCTCAGGCGTTGGATTTGCTGGAACGGGTTGGGCTGGACAAATCGCTGTGGCGCCGTTTCCCTAGCCAGCTTTCTGGAGGGCAACAGCAACGCGTAGGTGTCGCTCGGGCGTTGGCTGCCGATCCCAACATTTTGCTGATGGACGAGCCTTTTGGGGCTGTTGACCCCATTGTGCGCCGCGAACTGCAAGATGAGTTGCTGCGATTGCAAACCGAGCTTGGCAAGACCATCGTGTTCGTCACCCACGACATCAATGAGGCTTTCCGACTCGCAGACGAGGTCGTGGTGCTGCGCGAACAGGCGATAGTGGCGCAGCAAGGCACCGCAGCCGAAATAATGGCTGCTCCTGCGAATGATTTCGTGCGAAATTTCATCGGCACTGAAGCTGCTGACCGTGTGCTTTCGACCCAACAGGTCAATGGCAAGACTCTCGCTGTGGACTCCTACGGGCGTCCAGTTGGGTTGTTGCAGTGACTTGGTTGCGGCTCAACTGGCCGCAGGTGTTACAACTTGTCGGAGATCATCTGGCGCTGAGCTTGCCAGCAATCTTGCTGAGTATTCTCATTGCCGTACCTATCGGATACTTGGCGGTGCGGCTGCGTTGGCTTGGTAAGCCGTTGTTGCTGACTGCGACGTTGCTTTATGCCATTCCCGCCCTACCGCTACTCATCATAATCGCGGCAGTTTTCGGCTTCTCACTGCGATCGCCTGAAACCATGATCGCCGCTTTGACGATCTATGGTGTGGCGCTGTTGGTGCGCACCGCAGCGGATGGGTTCGATGCGGTGGATGGGTTCGTCCGTGATTCGGCAATCGCTTTGGGACACTCGCCACTGGTCATCTTCTTCAAAGTTGACCTTCCGCTGGCAGTTCCGGTGCTGATCTCTGGGATACGAGTGGTGGCTGTCAGCACAGTCAGTTTGGTGACGATTGGCGCGTTGATCGGGGTCTCCGGACTCGGTTTTTTCCTAACAGACGGATTCCAACGCGGCATCCTCGGTGAGGTGGTGACTGGACTGCTAGCGAGCGTGGCATTGGCTGGACTACTTGACGCTCTCGTGTTTGCGGGCGGGCGAGCTATGACACCTTGGGTGCGTGTTGTGGATTCACAACCAAAGCTCGGAGTCGCAAAGTGAGTAGCTTTTCGCAGGTGCTGGCCTGGCTCACTGATTTGTCCAATTGGAGCGGGACGACTGGCATTCCCATACGCATTGGGCAACATCTTGCGATTTCTGCTTTGGCAATTCTGCTTGCCAGTCTTATTGCGCTGCCGGTCGGAATCGCCATTGGGCACACCCGTCGCGGTGCGGGGTTGATTGCTGGAGCCGCTGGTGCTGCTCGCGCGATTCCAACGTTGGGACTGCTCACCTTGTTTGGCCTTGGCATCGGAATCGGGATGACGGCTCCGCTGCTGGCTCTGGTTGTCCTCGCCATACCTTCATTGCTGGCTGGGACATACGCTGGTATCGGTTCTGTAACACCTGCTGTAGTTGATGCGGCGCGCGGGGTTGGGATGCGAGAGCGTCAGGTGATTTGGCGCGTCGAGATTCCGTTGGCTGCTCCGGTAATCATTGGCGGCATTCGTGCGGCCACCCTTCAGGTCATTGCTACCGCCACGCTGGCGGCTTATATCAGCGATCAAGGTTTGGGACGTTTCCTCTTTGCTGGCCTGAAGACCCGCGATTATTCGCAAATGATCGGTGGGGCGATTCTAGTCATCGCATTGGCACTGCTCGCCGAGGCCGTGTTGGCGCTCATCCAAAGCCTTACCAAAACCTATGTAGCGCACACCCGCGCCTGAACCCACCCGTTGACCCACTGGTCGGGTTGTGTCTGATTGTCCTCTTTTCCTGGCGAACGCCTGCTATGCCTGGTTCGCCTGGCACCGATCAATGAATTCACGTAATGACGTACGACAAAGCGGATTAGTCGCTGAAGGGGTCTGAATGTTGAACGTCATTGTGCTCATGACTGCGCTGTTACCGACCACCGGACATGCCGATCTGATCAAATTCGCGGCCAATCTGCCAGGCACCGAGGTTTGGGTGCTGATAAACACTCGAAGTTTTGAACCCATCGGGCACGATGAACGTCTAAATGCGTTTCGGGAGCATTTCGCACCGGTGGCAAATGCTCCTCCTTAATCGAAAACGTGAATAATTCTTGCATCGTACGGCAATTAGCCGTACTATTAACCGAGGAGGATGACTATGGCAGTGACTACATCGACGGCACGGCTAGAGGCTCGGATCAGCACAGAATTGCATTCGATGCTCAAGCATGCTTCTGCGCTTCAGGGGCGCAGCATGACCGATTTCGTAGTGACTGCTGTGCAAGATGCTGCTCAGCGTGCCATTGAGCAAGCTGAGGTTATGAAAATGTCTTTAGCCGATCAAGAGTGCTTTGCCAATGCGCTGTTGTCCCCGCCGGAAGCAGAGCCGACATTGGAGCACGCTTTCGCTAGGCGCAGCCAACTCTTACATGTCGAATGAGTAAATCGCCGTTCCGGGTCAGACTCCTTGACAAAGATCTTGATCGAAGCGACTTCGCCTCCAATTCCGAGGTGTTGAATCGATATCTGACACAGCAGGTAAGCCAAGACGTTCGCCGCCGCATAACAGCCTGCTTTGTGGCTCTGACACCAAACAACCGCATTGCAGGCTATTACACTCTCGCATCGACGAGTTTGCTGCTGGGTGATCTTCCGGTCAGCATCAGCAAAAAGTTGCCGCGATATCCAAGTGTTCCAGCTGTCCGCATGGGACGTTTAGCAGTTGATAAGGACTTCGAAGGGCAGGGACTTGGTTCCGCATTATTGGCTGATGCTCTTTACCGAGCCAGCAACTCTGAGATAGCTGCCTACGCCTTAGTGGTGGATGCGAAGGACATCGCCGCGGTCGGGTTCTATAGGCACCACGGTTTTATCGCTTTACCTGATTCTGCTCGCACCCTATTCCTACCACTGCAAACTGTGGCAAAACTAGTGACTCAAGCAGACTTTTTGCGCGCAGTTGCGGCGACGAACTGGGAGGAGGAAGCCAGCGCCGAAGCGCGAGTATGGGACGAAGCTGATCTCAGCAGTAGCCTTGACCCTTGGGCGTTAAAGCCATGAGTCTGGTAGCTGGTGATGTCTATTACGCCAACCACCTGTCTTGCAACAACTGGAATCGGGGCTAAGCTGGAACAACCTCCCGATGGAAAGGAACCCCAATGCATCCTCGCTTCCATGGCTTTATTGCCGCACTACTAGTTCTGGGTCTTGGCGCGTTTTCTGCATGTGCGCCTGACGGGTCGGGCACGTCGTCAGGTCAAACCATCGTGATTGGTTCTCAGGATTACTACTCGAATGAAATCATCGCTGAAATCTATGCCCAAGTGCTCGAATCCGCTGGGTACAAAGTTGATCGGCAGTTCCGAATCGGCCAACGAGAGGTGTACCTCCCCGAAATTGAACAGGGCAAGATTGACCTTTTCCCCGAGTACAGCGGGCCGTTGCTGCAATACTTCCAATCGAGCACAAATGCCAAGAAACCTGACGAGGTATACGCCGAACTCAAAGCCGCAATGCCAGGGGGCTTGCGGGTGCTGGAACAATCTCCAGCGACAGATCAAGATTCATACGTTGTGACGGCGGAATTCGCCAGCAAATGGGGGTTGGTCACTATCGCCGATTTAGCGAAAGTTACTTCTGGGCTCACATTGGGTGCGAACTCTGAAGCACAGACCCGACCCAATGGCCCAACTGGTCTGAAAAAGGCATACGGAATCGAAGCTGCTTTCACTCCGATTGAGGACGGTGGTGGCCCCCTCACTGTGAAAGCACTCAAAGACGACGAAATCCAACTAGCTATCATCTACACCGCCGACCCATCGATAGCTACCAACAATTTGGTTTCGCTTGTCGACACGAATGGGCTATTTTTGGCATCGCATGTGGTGCCAGTCGCAAGCGGTAACATAGATTCGAGAGCAGCCGCTATCATCGATCGAGTCAGTGCCGCAATGACTGGCGCCGTACTCATCGAGCTAAATGCACGTAGCGTTTCCGAACAACTACCGGCAAAGACCATCGCTAGCGATTGGATTGCATTAAGGGGATTGAAATAATGCAAGTTGCAGAGGTTTTGACCGATGCTTACACCCGAATCTACAAACGGATTGGGCGCATCCTGAAAGGACTAGACGAGCAGGCGCTAGGAACTCGTATTTTCCCGGGAGCTAACTCAATATCTTGGCTGATCTGGCATTTGACTAGAGTGCAAGATAACCACTTTGCTAACGCCTTCGACCAAGAACAAATCTGGACTTCGCAAGGGTGGGCGGAACGCTTCGGGTTGCCATTCTCAACCGACGATTTCGGGTATGGACACACGTCGGAGCAGGTCGACGAGTTGTCTGGACTCAGTGCTGAACTGTTGCAGGGCTACAACGAGGCAGTATGGCAGCAGACCGTCAAGCTACTGGAACCAGTCACGGCCGATGAACTAGACCGCATAGTTGACACCAGTTACACTCCGCCGGTAACGCTGGAGGTGCGTCTAGTCAGCGTTCTTGACGATAACCTGCAACACGTAGGCCAGGCAGCCTTCATTCGCGGCATCCTCGAACGCGGCGCTCCCCGTATGGACTGAGGAGTCCTATTAGCATTCGGACATGTCGGTGCTGACATCTAAGCTGGTCTACATGCGTCCGGTAACTGATCTGCAAAGGCGAGTGGCTCCATTCAAAGTGGTGTCGGATTTTGAACCAGCGGGAGATCAACCTGCTGCAATCGTGGAGTTGGAACGCCGACTCGCCGCTGGTGAGCAAGACATCGTGCTGCTGGGTGCGACTGGCACCGGCAAGACTGCCACGGTGGCTTGGCTTGCCGAACGGGTGCAGCGACCCGTCTTGGTGATGCAGCCAAATAAGACCTTAGCTGCCCAGTTCGCCAATGAGTTGCGTGAGTTGTTTCCAGACAACGCCGTGGAGTATTTCGTCTCCTATTACGACTATTACCAGCCCGAGGCGTACATTCCGCAAACGGACACCTACATTGAGAAAGACTCCTCGCTGAATCAGGAAGTTGAACGATTGCGCCATGCCGCTACCAACTCTTTGTTGACTAGACGTGATGTGATCGTGGTGGCCACCGTCTCAGCCATCTACGGGTTGGGGACTCCCCAGGAGTATGTAGATCGGATGATTCGGCTGCGGTTGGCCGAGGAGATCGAACGCGACGTGCTGCTACGGCGGCTGGTTGATATTCAGTACAGCCGAAATGACCTTGCGGGTACGCGCGGAACGTTTCGGGTCAGGGGAGACACGGTTGAGGTGTTCCCGATGTATGAGTTGAACGCGGTCAGAATCGAATTTTTCGGCGATGTGGTGGAGCAGCTTTCTACGTTGCATCCGCTAACTGGCGAGTTGATCACCGAAGATCAGGAACTATATATCTTCCCGGCATCACACTATGTCGCAGGCCCGGAACGCATGGAACGGGCAATTTCCGGTATTGAAGTGGAGTTAGCTCAGCGCTTGAATGACTTGGAAGCTGAATCCAAACTGTTGGAGACACAGCGGCTGCGGATGCGCACTTCGTACGACATCGAGATGATGCGGCAGATAGGTACCTGCGCTGGCATCGAGAACTATTCGCGGCACATTGATGGGCGAGAAGCTGGTTCTCCTCCTAACTGTCTGCTTGATTACTTCCCAGAGGATTTTCTGCTGGTCGTCGATGAATCCCATGTGAGCATCCCGCAAATTGGTGCGATGTATGAGGGCGACATGTCACGTAAACGTACCCTGGTTGAGCATGGTTTCAGGTTGCCTTCAGCGTTAGACAACCGACCACTGCGATTTGAAGAATTCGCCGAACGAATCGGGCAAACGATCTATCTGTCAGCAACACCTGGACCATATGAACTGGCGCGATCTGGTGCTCCCATCGAGTTGCTGATACGTCCAACAGGTCTGGTAGACCCCGAGATAATCGTCAAACCGACCAAAGGCCAGATAGACGATCTGCTTTCCGAAATCGACCTGCGCGCTAGGGCGGGGCAACGGGTTCTGGTCACGACCTTGACAAAGAAAATGGCTGAAGACCTCACCGACTATCTGATTGAGAATCAGGTGAGAGCCCGCTATCTGCATTCGGAGATTGACACCTTGAAGCGAATTGAGTTGTTGAGCGAACTTCGGATGGGAACCTTCGACGTGCTGGTCGGCATCAATCTGCTGCGGGAGGGACTCGATCTTCCCGAGGTTTCGCTGGTTGCGATTCTGGATGCTGACAAAGAGGGCTTCCTACGTTCAGAGCGTTCTTTGATTCAAACCATCGGACGTGCTGCCCGAAATGTTGCCGGACAAGTTCACATGTATGCCGACAAGATCACAGCTTCGATGGCGGCAGCTATCGATGAGACCAACCGCCGGCGCGCTAAGCAGGTTGCCTACAACACCGAACATGGAATTGATCCGCAGCCGCTGCGGAAAAAGATTTCTGACATCACGGAAATCTTGGCACGCGAAGATGTCGATACGGCTGCGTTGATGGAGAAAACCAAGCAGGGTTTGAAATCTGAAGTCGCCTCGGCAAAAGGCTGGGCGGCCGTCCCTGCCGCAGACCTTTCAGCCCTGATCGAAGAATTGACTGGGGAAATGCACGCTGCTGCCAAAGAGTTGCGTTTTGAGGTCGCCGCGAAACTGCGCGACGAGATTGCCGACGTAAAACGAAGTTTGCGAGAGATCGTTGAAGGCAGCAAGTAAGAAAGGAAATGGCCACTACTTGCAGGATATTTCATCCTTGTAGACGCTTAGCAAAGTACTTCTACTTGCACGCCGCATGCTTCATAGGTTGATCTAGCTCTGGCATCTCGCGTCACCAAAATAACTCGATGTTCACTAGCTGCCAGTGCAACAAGCCCGTCGTAGGCGGCTCCGCCAGATACCCCAAGTTCACTAAGCTTTTGGTGGGTGCGGCTTGCTAGATCCGGTGATAGCATCAGGCAGTTTGAGAAGTTGTCATTTATGAGTGCGACCGCGTCCCTAGGATTTACACGTGCATCTCCAGGCAAACGAGTGAGTACTGAGTAGGTTTCGATGAGGGCATGACCACACAAGCCAAGTGTGCGTCCATTTGCCCAGGTTGCCGCTTGCGTATGAGCCTCGTGTGAAGCTACCAACAGCGGAATAGCGGCGCTGGTGTCCAGCCCGTACTCCAGCGTCTGACTCACCGCCGACTCGAATCAACCAATGAGAAAACTATGTCATCAGTGATAGGGGTTTCGCAGTGAGCAACCAAACGGCCATTCGAACCTCTGGCAATACGAGCAGCCCTTCCGCCTGGCGTGATTTGGAGACCACTGCCATATGCCGAAATGTCTACCGTCGTCCCCGAAAGCAGCCCCAGTGACTCTCGGTAGAGCTTTGGCACGAGGATGCGTCCTCCTGAGTCAATCTTTGCTTCCATGGGATTATCTTACCACTTGATTCCCACCGAGGATCGTGGCATTAGCCGTAGTGTGCTCCATATGATCGCATGTTTCATCGATCTTTCGGTTGGCTAACAGCGTGGATGGTAGTAGATAGTGTGCCTTTTGGCTGGAATGCTATTCGGCAGGTTCGTAGAAGCAGCGTTTGGGGGATACGAGCTTTCCTTCAGCTTTTAGCGCCTTGATCGCGGTGTCGACTTCTTTCTTGTCGGCACCGAGAATTTCGGCGACCTGTCCGGATTTCAACGGCTCTTCTGCGGCGGCAAAAGCTGCGAAGACTTCTTCTGTGGTTTCCATGACGGTGTCCTTTCACGGATGAAATGTAGCCACAGTATCTCACATCAATATCCGAGGCTGAAGGTAAAATAGTATGCAGCCAAAGCGCAGGGACAATAGGAGTTGATTCCACCCAAAATCAGTTGCCTGTAAGTTTTGTGGTGTAGGCAAGAGGGGGCAGTGGTGAATAGAAAAGTTGTGCAGCTGATCGGCATCCTAGCGGGGCTACTGATACTTAGTTCATGCAACATGGTCGGAGCAGTGCTGGGAAGCCTAGTTAAGAGCGATGATCAAATAGCTGAGGATCGAATGGAACAGATAGTAACGATCCTAAAAGATCATGACCGGGAAGCCTTGAAGTCGTTATTCTCAGTCAAAGCTTTGAACGAAGCCGTTGATATTGACAGTGGAATAGATTACTTATTTGATCTGATTTCCGGCGATATCCAAACTTGGAAGCGGGGGCAGCTAACATCCAACAAAAACACTGGGCGCGAAGGAGAGATGCGCCGGGTTGTCTCTTGGCATGTGGTTAACACAACGCTGGAACAATACAAGTTCATTCTAATTGACTACTACACCGACACCATCGATCCTGAAAATGTTGGGCTGTTCACCATATTTGCTTGCATTGAAAGCGAGGAAGACGAGCATTACAGGTACTGGCAGGACATTATGATTGCCGGCGTCTATGCTGGAAAAGAATAGCTAAGAAAATACCAAAGGCGAGACAGATCGCTGCGATTACTCTTGGGTTTCGATACACCGACCCTGGTTTCGATACGCTAGCTTGACAGCTAGCACTCAACCACCGAGTCGGCGGCAACCCCAAGCTCGTCGGTTGAGTGGAGCCATTGGCTCCGTATCGAAACCACGAGTAGATGCAGAGGTTCTAGCTCTTGGTTTCAATTAGCACTCAATCACCGGGGTCGGCACTCAACCCGCGTGCGCGATTTTTGTATGCGCTCAACCAACACCTTTTGAGATAGGAATCCCGCTGCTGAGACTGCAAAACATGTAGTCAGTGCTACAATTTGTGAAATTTTTCTTATGCAGGCTCCGGCAGCTACGAAAGGACGCGGACATGAAAAAACCGCAGCACCTCCTTACCGCCACCCCGATATCTATCATGATGGTTTTGGCGCTCGCCTTTGCGGGCGTTGCCTGTACCAGCGAGCCAGCGGCACCTCCACTCAGCCCTAGCGCGCAGCCGATTGAAACCAAGACGTCAACTCCTGACCCAACGCCTGAATTTGTTGAGACCCTCGACACCGAACAGGATGCTGCGCTATTGGGAAACACCTACGGGGTTATCGCGCATAGGGGCTACCTGGTCAAGATTGGCGACGATTACATGCGTCGCTGGGACCACCTTAACCAAAAAGGTGTATTGAAGCGAACTGTAAATGATTTCCACAGTCACTACAACGTTTCGGGAAGTACACTCTATTACCTTGCCGAGTCAGAAGATGACAATAGAAGAGCCGATAAAATCCGCAGTATAAAAGCTGATGGCAAGAATAATAAAACAATTTTTACTGTTCCCGAAGGTGACGAGATTATCTCCCTGATATTGTCCGACGGTTGGTTTTACTATGTGCACAGCAGCGATCGGGGTTGGAACGTCTCGGTCTCCCGGGTCAAGCAAGATGGCACCGGCAACGAGTTAATCATCGATACCGCTTTGAAAGAAAACGGAGCTCTTCTCGATCAGAGAAGCCTGTGTGTCGGCAAAAATTCGCTCTATTACCTGGGCTGGATGGGACAACTCTTCAAAGCTGAATTGGACGGAAGTAACCCAAGGCCACTAGGAAAAGCGCAAGTGGCACCCCAGACCGGCATTGTGTTGCACGGTGAATGGGTTTACTACATCGGCCTTGAAAAGCGCAATTTGATGCGGGTAAAAACAGACGGCACCGACGAAATGGATGTGGTCAATGCCGAAGTTTTATCATTTGACTTTTATGGCGACAAGCTCTTCTACGTTGACCAAGACATCAATAGAAAAAATGCAGTCACGCTCTGCATGACAACCAAAGATGACGGCAGTGGTAAGGCCGAAGTGTTCTACACCAACAAGAAATACAATCCAAGTAAGGTTCATGTACTAGGTGATGCAATCTACATTGACGCAAGTGCAGAATATTTCTACACTCCAAAAGGCAAGTTAATCATGAAAAAAGAGGATTTCTTCGGCAACTTTTCCTTAAAGTAAGGGAGCTGTTCTGGTTCTACGGCTAGTTGCAGTTGCATCAGTTCTCTATGCGGCTAGCGCACGCTAGCCGGTGGTTTCTTCAAAGGCTAGCCGCGATAGAGACCCGTAACATACATCAGTATTAGCACGAGAACAGCCATGACGTAATGGAGACCCGCACTCACAATCACAAGGACTACGAAAGCAAGTATTTTCTTCATCCGCGAAAGCGGTGCAGACGCATTGCGAGAGATAATGCGCACACCCACCAGGCCAGAGAGCACGGCACCTATTAGTGGGATGACAAAGGATGCCATTTGTGCTGTTTCCACAGTTGCGGTACGTAGAAATGAGTAGCAGAGCCCTTGGACAACCAACACGAGAATAAAGGAAACAAAACTCACCCCGACAAGCAATCCGATGAGCTTTCCGATGGTCTTTCCGGAGTTCATGAGGCCAACCTTCTAGTTTGTTTTCTCCCTATGTTATGACCCCAGGCAAGCCAACTGATGACATAGGTTCCGCTTCTGTCTCATAATTCACGAACGTAGATACCCGCATCACTCGGCCAACAGGCAAGTGACGCGATTTGCCCCAGACAGCACTTAGTCTTCTCGAAAGGTGATTAACTGAACCCGGCAGCGAGCTTTTCCTTCACAGCCGCGAGCGAGGCGTTCATCAAATGTAACAAAAACTGATCCTAATGCCTCTGCTAGCGCAATAAAGGTTGCATCATATGCCGTCAAGGTATCCCGTAAAGTCCAGACCCGTTCCATCAACTGATCCATCGGCCAGCGTTTCGCTGGAAATCTGAGAAAGTCATCCAGCGCTAATTTGGCGCGGCCTTTGGTCACGACCTCGCCTTGAACCAGTCCTCGAAGCGCTGACGTGACTTCTACAACGGCTAATTCAGGAATGTGTAGCTGTCCTGAGTGCGACAAAAGTAGTGGGCGAGCCCTGCCTCCTTTGGATGTTCCTAAAACGACTTCAACCAAGACAGATGAATCAAGAACAAGACTCATGAATGAGAATCTCTTTCACCACGAATAAGTGCGGTCGATTCTGCATCGAATAGCGGTGACCCTAGTCGATCGATGTGGGTAAAGAGTTCGTCTAGGGTAGGTGTTGCCACGATGTCATCAAGACGTGCAGCTACATACTCAGATAGGCTCTGACCGGCCTGCATTGCACGTACTCGCAGAATTTGATGAGTATGCTCTTTCAAGCTTCTTACTTGGAGAGTTGTCATGCGTTAATCATGCTAAACATGCGTACTGCATGTCAAGGAAAAGGTTCCAGTCAGCTCAGTGCAAAAGGTCAAACCCAAGTCCTTCAGCTCCGCTGAGTCCTTCAGAGCCAGTACGTCCTGAAAGCCATGCCCACAGTTGTGCGTCAGTTCCAGATACGACTCGGCGTGGGTTCCTGTTACCGAGACTAGCTCGCAGCCCAGATTCACTGACTATTGTGAGCTCGTTGCTGTGTGTGTCCTCCAACCGGTGCAGTACCCAGCGTAAGAGCCAGGTTGCGGCCTCGGAGTCTATCTGGTCGAGCGTCGGGTTTAGTTTGAGATCAAGGCGGTGGATGCAAATCTCGTGCAAACGGATCAACGGCAGCACAGCTAGTGGATAGCTCGCGTTCAGCAGCCTAATCTGACGATTCCAATCATTTACCGCATCCCAGGTGCGAACCAGGGCTTCCGCAGAGGTATCAAGGTCGATTTGCAGGTTGAGTCCTGGGCGATCAGCGTTCCGCTCCAGCATCGCACGGTTTGTGGCACACAATTTATCGAAACTTGCGCGGGTATTAAGCGCAATCCAACCCAGCGAATCCGCACTCATAGACAGATGCGCGGCAATGTGCGCCCGCGACCATCCTGGAAGCAAACTCGGTTCACGCCACTGCTCCTCACTGAGCGAGATGGTGTCTCCCAGAAACATACTGGTCTGATCTGCTTCCCAGCGTCTGATGCTGAGAACTGGAATCTGACTAGGCAAGCTCACATAGGAAGAATATCCATAACTGGACGTATCGGTGAAGTCTGAAAAAATGTCGGTGCGAGGCCGTACTATGGCATTCGTGGATGGTCATTTGGTGATTCGCGGGGCAAGAGAGCACAACCTGCGCAATGTGAGCTTGGATTTGCCCAGAAATTCACTGATCGTTTTTACCGGGCTATCGGGTTCAGGTAAGTCGTCATTGGCTTTCGACACGATTTTTGCCGAAGGGCAGCGCCGCTACGTTGAAAGTCTTTCGGCCTATGCCCGCCAGTTTTTGGGTCAGATGGACAAACCCAACGTTGACTTCATCGAGGGCTTGTCTCCGGCAGTCTCGATAGATCAGAAGGCGACGAATCGAAACCCGCGCTCGACAGTGGGAACCATCACCGAAGTTTACGACTATCTACGGCTGCTGTTCGCACGCGCTGGCCGTCCGCATTGTCCAGTATGCGGTGCCCCAATCAGTAAGCAAAGCACGCAGCAGATCGTTGACCGATTGTTGCAGATGCCCGAAGGCACCCGCTTTCAAGTCCTTGCACCGGTGGTGCGAGCTCGAAAGGGCGAATACGTCGAGTTGTTTCGTAAGTTGGCAGGCGACGGTTTTAGCCGCGCTCGCGTCGATGGTGAAATCTTTCAGCTTAACGACCCGCCGATTCTCGACAAGCAAAAGAAACACACCATCGAGGTGGTGGTTGATCGGCTTGCGGTCAAAGATACGATCAAACAGCGGCTGACTGATTCGGTTGAGACTTCGCTGGGATTGGCGCAGGGTGTAATTAGCATCGATTTTGTGGATCGGGCGGCAGATGCTCCAGATCGGGAACGGCGTTACTCCGACAAACTTGCCTGTCCAAACAATCACGATATTTCGATGGAGGAGTTGGAGCCGCGCCAGTTCTCCTTCAATGCTCCCTTTGGGGCATGTCCGGCTTGCTCTGGATTGGGAACCAGCTTGGAAGTTGACATAGAGTTGGCAATCGTTCCCACCAAGAGTTTGGCTGCTGGTGCCGTCTCGATCTGGACGACACCGTATTTAGCCGGGTTTTATCGCAATATCTTTGCCACTCTCGCGCAAGTACACGGATTTTCAGTAGATACGCCTTGGAAAGACTTAGCGCCCCAAGTGCAGGATTTGATATTAAACGGGCAACGCGAAGCACTGACGGTGCAAGCGGTTTCACGCCATGGCAGAGTTCACACTTACCGCAGCCGCTATGAGGGTGTCACAAACTACATCAGGCGCCGTTACGCGGAAGCTGAATCCGACAATGCTAGAGAGCGTTATGCAGCCTATATGGCTGAAGTGCCGTGCCCGACGTGCAAGGGAGCACGTCTGAACGCCACTTCACTAGCGGTATTGATTGGTGGGAAAAACATTTCTGAAATCGCTGACATGGCGATTAGTGAATTGTTGCCATTTCTTTCAAAACTAGACTTAACTCAGCGGGAGACCCAGATAGCACAACGAGTCTTGAAAGAGATCAATGAGCGGCTGAACTTTTTAATCGATGTCGGATTAGATTACTTGACGCTCTCGCGTCCGGCTGGTTCGCTTTCAGGCGGCGAGGCTCAGCGGATTAGGCTGGCTACTCAGATTGGGTCGGGGCTGGTCGGTGTGCTCTACGTATTAGATGAGCCGTCGATCGGGCTGCATCAGCGCGATAACCATCGGCTCATTGACACGTTAATCAGGTTGCGAGATTTGGGTAACACCTTGATCGTGGTTGAACACGATGAGGAAACGATCAAGGTTGCAGACTGGATCGTTGACATCGGCCCTGGTGCGGGCGAGCATGGCGGCAAGATCGTCCATTCGGGTTCACTGGATGGCCTCCTGGAAAATAGTGATTCGCTAACCGGTGCATATCTGTGCGGCCGGAAAATGATTCCACTACCCAGCCAAAGGCGTGCGGGAAATGGTGAAGCGCTGCACATATTAGGAGCTACCCAGAACAATCTTTGCAACATTGACGTTTCTTTCCCGCTAGGCAAGCTGATAGCAGTCACAGGGGTCAGTGGTTCGGGCAAGTCGTCGCTGGTGAACAACATTCTCTATACGGCTTTGGCCAAACATATCTACAACTCGCGGGCAGTTCCGGGCAAACATCGTGAGTTGATAGGTTTGGAGTTGGTAGATAAAGCCATCCACGTTGACCAATCCCCAATCGGACGCACGCCGCGTTCCAATCCAGCTACTTACACTGGCGTTTTTGACCATGTGCGCAAACTTTTCGCTGCTGCGCCCGAATCTAAAGTTCGCGGATATCTTCCAGGGCGTTTCTCGTTCAACGTCAAAGGTGGCCGCTGCGAGAACTGCTCCGGTGATGGCACGATCAAGATTGAGATGAACTTCCTTCCCGACGTTTATGTGCCCTGTGAGGTTTGTCACGGCGCTAGGTATAACCGCGAAACTCTTGATGTGCATTACAAGGGCAAGACTGTCGCTGAAGTTTTGCAGATGCCCATAGAGGAGGCCAACGAGTTTTTCGCGGCGATTCCGGCGATTGCGCGCCACCTGCGTACCTTAGTTGACGTGGGCTTGGGGTATGTACGGCTGGGTCAGCCCGCCACGACGCTTTCGGGAGGTGAAGCGCAACGGGTTAAGCTGGCTTCGGAGCTACAGAAGCGTTCTACGGGTCGTACTGTGTATGTATTAGATGAACCGACCACCGGGCTGCACTTTGAGGACATAAATAAACTGCTGATAGTTTTGGGGCGACTGGTAGATGCCGGAAACACGGTGATTGTCATAGAACACAATCTTGACGTGATAAAGACAGCCGACTGGGTGATCGACATGGGGCCTGAAGGTGGTTCGCGTGGGGGCATGGTCATCGCAGAAGGCGCACCCGAGCAGATTGCTGCCGATCCGACTTCATTCACCGGCCAGTATTTGAAACCATTTCTTACCGGTGTCGCAACTGATCAACTGTTTTAGCAGGCAATGATGGCTAATCCGGCGACGTACCGCCCCAAACCAGGAGAGATTCCGCAGACTCCAGGTGTCTATCGGTTCAGCGATGAGCAGGGGCGAGTGATCTATGTTGGAAAGGCGGTGAATCTGCGCTCGCGGCTGAATTCGTATTTTTCGAGTGTGGGGAGTCTGCATTCGCGTACTCAAACTATGTTGCGAACTGCCGCTCGCGTGGAGTGGACGACTGTCCGCAACGAGGTGGAAGCCCTGCAACTTGAGTTCACTTGGATCAAGCAGTTTCAGCCGCGTTTCAATATCAAGTACCGCGACGATAAGTCCTATCCTTGGGCGGCGGTTACCTGGAGCCAGGAATATCCCAGGGTTTTTGTAGGTCGGGGGGTGAAACGGAAAGGGAATCGGTATTTTGGGCCGTATGCCCAGGCATGGGCGATCAGGGAGACCATAGATTCGCTGCTGGGAGTTTTCCCAATGCGTTCCTGCACTGACGGAACCTTCCGCGATGCTGAACGCGCGGGTCGCCCCTGTCTTTTGGGACATATTGGAAAATGTGATGCCCCCTGTGTTGGAAAGATCAACGCACAAGATCATCGCGCCCTGGTCAGTAACGTCTGTGATTTTCTAGCAGGAAGAACCAGCACTCTGGCTAAGACGCTAGAGGCGGAAATGCAAGATGCCTCACAAGCCTTGGAATTTGAGCGAGCCGCAACATTACGTGACAAGTTAGCTGCTTTGGTTTCGGTTTCGGAACGCAACGCGGTGGTATTCGACGATGGTACCGACGCGGATGTTGTCGCTATCGCTGACGACCCGTTGGAAGTGGCAGTGACAGTTTTCCATGTGCGTGCTGGCAGGGTGCGCGGACAGCGAAGCTGGGTCGCAGATCGCCAAGACGACACTGACTTAGCTGGGCTGTTGGAAACCTTCTTGATACAACTGTATGCGGATTTGGAGGCCGAAACCGAGCTCACTGATGCGATTCCGCCTTTGATCTTGGTGCCGCAGCTACCAAAGAGCAAGGCGGTTCTTACCGAGCTTCTTTCGCAGCAGCGCGGGACTCAAGTGGCTTTTCGGGTGCCGCAGCGTGGAGATAAACGCGCCATTCTCGAAATGGTCGCCAAAAATGCATCCGAAGTTTTGGCATTGCATAAAATGCGACGGGCAAGTGACCTTTCGACTCGCAGCCGTGCCTTGGATGAGATCAAGGCAGCATTGAACTTGGCTGATGCGCCGCTTCGCATCGAATGTTTTGACATATCTCATCTTCAAGGGTCAGATGTGGTGGCATCCATGGTGGTGTTTGAAGATGGACTTTCCAAGAAATCTCAGTACCGCCGTTTTGTTTTGAAACAGCAAGAATCCAATGACGTGGCCGCGATTCATGAGGTGATCTTGCGACGTTTTACGCGTCTTCTCGAAGATCAAGGTGTTGGCGCCGGACAGGAGCGGTTACTGATCGATCCTACAACCGGAGCGCCGCTCAAGTTTGCCTATGCTCCGCAATTGGTTGTTGTTGATGGTGGCGCTCCGCAAGTGAGTGCGGCGCAGGCTGCGTTGACTAAGTTGGGTTTGGACATTCCGCTATGTGGTTTGGCAAAACGCCTGGAAGAAGTCTGGGTTCCGGGGGAGGAATTTCCGGTGATTTTCTCGCGCAGCAGTGAAGGGCTTTTCCTACTACAGCGGGTTCGAGATGAGGCACACCGGTTTGCGATCACGCATCACCGCAGTCGGCGCTCCAAAACGATGCTGGAATCAGTGCTAGATCAAGTTTCTGGTCTGGGTGAGGTGCGGCGAAAGGCGCTCCTGAAGCACTTCTCGTCAGTCAAGAAGTTACGGCAAGCCAGTGTTGACGATGTTGCCCAAGTCCCAGGAATCGGAGCGCAGTTGGCAGCAACAATAGTTTCGGCGCTTGCAGAATCGACTCCAGGCAGCGCCATCAATATGGCCACAGGGGAGGTGATAGACGCCCAGCCCGACAGCTGACAAATTGGGGATTGTCCCCAATTTGTCATCCTGCACACTGCAACTGCGTGCAGCGCAGGCTCGTTGCAGGATCCATCGCATTCAGTGGTGAGACGGCAACGAACCGCTACCAGTAATGGATCCTGCGATGCTGCTACGCAGCACGCCAGGATGACAAAGTGGGGGATTGTCCCCTTTGGCTCCCAAGCCCGCTGATTGAGTGCAAACCGCAGGTTTGTGTATCGAAATCGAGGGTGATGTGCTACGCAGCACGTCAGGATGACAAAGTGGGGGTTGTCACTTTCGGGTTCTGGTATTTACTTAATGGGTGGAGGTGGTGGGCATTCATCGCAGGTAATACACGTGGAATCAGATTTGTGTTTGGTATTTATCTCGTCAACGAATCCAGCACTGATGATGCCTGTGGGTATAGCCACTAAGGCAACGCCAAGTAGAGCAATTACAGCCCCAATGATTTTACCTAAAGGTGTGATTGGGTATACGTCACCGTACCCGACAGTCGTGATGGTGGCCACAGCCCACCACAAAGCCGAAAATGCCGAGTCGAACTGGTCTGGTTGGGAAGGATTTTCTACGTGATGGATCAAAACCGATGCAACAATCATCAACAGAACCACCACTGACATTGATGACACCAGCGCTGGTGCCTGTTTCTTCAGGACACGACCAACAGTGCCCAGCCCTGCTGCATAGCGGCCGAGTTTGAAGACTCGAATGAGTCGAATTAGTCGCAGTAATCGCAGAATACGTAGATCGATTGGAATTAACATGGGGAGGTAGAACGGCAAGATTGCCAACAAATCTATTATTGCCATTCCCGAGACGACGTAGCGGAGTCGAGCCACTGCTGGACGAGACTCGGGAAAAAGCAGGTCGGCTGTCCATAATCTCAGTAGGTATTCAAGTGTGAACAAGGCAACCGATACAACTTCGACAATTCGAGAAATAGAAGAAAGCGTTTCAGGCTGAGACTTCATGGTGTCAATGAGTACAAAAACGACGTTGAGTATTATCAGCGCAGTCATTGAAAAGCTAAAGATGCGACCACTTAGCGTCTGGGGATGGTCTTTGATTACAGCGAAGACCCTTTGTTTCACTTTGAAATAGTATCCTGCTGATCTTCAATCTGCGGGTATTAGCGGCGTTTTTGTAGGCTCCGGGACTGCGAAAGTCGCAGGGATCGAAGTGGCGAAACTATCTTCGTTGGTTGCCGCCAACCTTCAACTCCCGCTGTGCTGGTGTATCGATATAAACGACTTTGTGAGTTCATTGGGTCTGGTTAAAAAGGGGGGCAAGGAAGGCATGGAAATCATCAACCTCCAATGCCCAAGCCAGCGCCCAAAGAGTGCCAATCCTTGCGTCTTGCACACCGCGCCTTCCTCCCAGTAGTTCAATAATTGTGGAGCGGTCAAGGCCGGAGCGGCCAGTCAAATCAGCTATCGACAAGCCCGATTCTGCTTTGAGTTGCCTGACATGATTCCGCCAGGAAACCCAGTCCAGCGGCGCAGGTGGATGCAAACCTGGAGGTCCACTGATAATGGGAAACCCGCTAGTGGAGTGGGATTTATCCGACATGGCTTTGAGTGTGCTAAAGTCGCAGCTACTTGGGAGTGGGATAAATCCCACTATTTAGCGGTGATGTATTAAATCAGTACTCCTCAGAAAGGAAAGAGATGTCCTCGCAATCTCCTCAACAACCAATTCAGCAACAAGCGGCACAGCAGGGAAATGCCCTCGGTGTAGCTGCGCTTGTACTAGGAATAATCGCAATAGCAATAGCTTTCATCCCCATCATCAATGCGGGCTCGTTCGTCCTTGGCGGTCTGGCTGTCATCCTCGGCATTATTGGGATGCTGAAGAAAAACAGCAAACGTGGCACGGCAATAACTGGTTTGATACTCGGCGCAGTGGCGATAATCATTGCAATCGCTGTCATAGCTACTGCTACTGCGGCTCTCAACGCGATTAGTAGTGAGTTATCCAAAGATGGTGAGTACGCAGTTACGATCGACACCGCGGTGTTCGTAAAAGACTACGATGACGCGCCTGCGGTCGTAGTTGATTTCACATTCAAGAATGATTCCGAAAAAGATGCCAACTTCTTGACTTCAGTTACTTGTAAGGCCTTCCAGAATGGTGCTGAGTTAGAGTCAGCGATAATCGCGGACAACAACGTTTACGACTCGGGTCTATCAATGTTGGATATGAAACCGGGGGTTGAGGGCAAAGTACAATCCGCTTGGGTACTATCTGATACTTCGCTGTTGTCAGTTGAGTGCAAGACTTTGTTTAGTCTCAGTGACAAACTGCTCGCGTCGAAAGAATTTGAAGTCAAGTAGCACTTGGGTTTAGAGCCGCCGAAACAGAAATCCGTGCGGCGTTCTTGTAGACTCCGGTAAGAGGGGGAATATGAGTACGCAGCCAATAATCACAGCGCTGGGAGGCGGTCACGGACTGGCGGCATCGCTTAGCGCGCTGCGCCATCTGACTACGCGGTTGACTGCCATAGTTACTGTCGCTGACGACGGCGGTTCGTCGGGAAGATTACGAAGCGAATTCGACATTCTTCCCCCTGGCGATCTGCGGATGGCTTTGGCGGCTCTCTGCGGCGACGACGACATTGAACGCCGCTGGGCGAGCGTTTTGCAGTCGCGTTTTCCAGGCGGTGGGCCATTGGGCGGACACGCGATTGGGAATCTGCTCATCGCTGGGCTTTGGCAGCAACTACCCGACCCAGTTGACGGCCTCCAGATGGTGGCAGAACTCTTGCACGTAAAAGGCAGGGTCTTGCCGATGTCAACGCTGCCTTTGGTTATTGAAGCAGACATGGTGGGTCATGACGGCGATTCACCGGACGAGATTGTTCATGTGGTTGGCCAAGAGGCGGTGGCATTAGCGCGGGGAACCATCGTCGATGTGCGGCTTACGCCTACCAGACCTCCGGCGGCTGCCGAAGCCGTAACGGCTATTCGGGACTCAGATGCGGTGGTGCTCGGCCCTGGATCGTGGTTCTCCTCGGTTTTGCCACATTTGCTCGTCCCTGATCTGTGCGCTGCAATCGTCGAGACGAAGGCGCAGCGAATACTTACAATGAACTTGGTTCCCAGCGACGACGAAACCTACGGATACACCCCGTCGCGGCATTTGGAAGTCTTGGCAGAGCACGCACCACTACTGCGGTTAGATACGGTGATTGTCGATCCAAGTTTCGCGGAAGGGGATAGGCATTTAAGAGAGTATTGCCAATCTTTCGGGGCAGATTTGGTGATTGCTGACGTACGGATGAAAGATGGTTCAGCACGTCACGACCCGCTCAAATTGGCGGCTGTATATTCACAAGTGATCGATTTTTCTTGACGCAGTCTGTTTCATAGACAAGACGCCCTGCACGAATTTGCGTCCCCGGGGTAGGCTATCCGAATCACCCTCGTCCTAGGAGGAACGCATGGCAATGACACTGCAAGTAAAGTCAGAGTTGTGTGTATTAGACATTGCCAAACCGGAATTGCGAAAAGCGGAGATGGCCGCAATGCTGCGTTTTGCGAATTCATTGCACATTGTCAGCGGGCAGATAGTGGTTGAAGCGGAGCTTGACACCGGAGCTGCCGCGCGCAGGCTGCGCAATGCGATTTCTGACCTGATGGGGTTGACTTGCGAGTTTGTGGTCATTTCTTCTAGTGGGCTACGGCGTGGCACGCGTTACCTGGTTCGACTCATCCGTGATGGCGAGTCTTTGGCGCGACAGACTGGATTGATCGATCACCGGCGGCGTCCGACGCGGGGACTTCCAGCGGCCATCGTTGGAGGCAGTCTAGAAGTTTCGGCAGCGGCTTGGCGCGGCGCTTTTCTGGCACGGGGCTCGCTTAACGAACCTGGCCGGGCAATGGCTTTGGAGGTGACCTGCCCGGGTTCTGAGGCGGCGTTGGCGCTGGTTGGGGCAGCAAGGCGGATGGGAATCACTGCCAAGGCTAGAGAAGTACGTGGTTTAGACCGCGTTGTGATACGTGACGGAGATGCCATTGCTGCGATGCTGACCAGGATGGGTGCGCATGAGTCCGTGCTGGCTTGGGAGGAACGCCGAATGCGGCGGGAAGTCCGAGCATCCGCAAACCGGCTAGCAAACTTTGACGACGCTAATCTGCGGCGTTCGGCGCGCGCTGCGGTCACTGCGGGGATCAGGGTACGCCGAGCCCTAGAGATTCTCGGTGATGACATTCCAGAGCATCTGTTGAAAGCTGGACAATTCCGTTTAGAACACAAACAGGCGAGCCTGGAGGAGCTAGGAGCGTTACATGACCCGCCGCTCACCAAGGATGCAGTAGCTGGCCGTATTCGCCGCCTGCTCGCAACTGCCGACAAACGCGCGGCAGAGTTAGGCATTCCAAACACCGAAGCAGCGTTGAACGCCGAGTACGGCGACGAGTGAACCCGAGCGCTGCCGCAGCTACTAATTGAGGAGTTGCGGCGTAGAACGTTGTCAGACATCTGTGATATGTTGATGGAATGAGCCAGGTCGTAACAATCAGGGAAGTTAACCAGCACACCTCGGCGGTGTTCAAGCGGGTCAGTGCTGGTGAGGAGTTGATCGTCACCCGAGACGGACGCCCGCAAGCTCGTATCTTGCCGTATCAACCGCGCGATGAATACGAGCAACTGGTCGCTGCTGGGAGCATCGTGCCCGCCCAGACACACAGCTATCGTCCGACTTACGCAATGGAATGGTCGAATACAGTAGCTGTCGCTTTGGACGCTGAGCGCGCTGAGCGCGACTGGCTGTAAAGATGATCTACATAGACACTTCGGCTCTCTTGCGGGGCATCTTAGTAGCTGCGCCCGATCATGCAGCGGCGGCAAGTTTGCTAGCTGACCCAACTCAAATGCTAATAAGTTCGGAATTGCTGTGGCTGGAGGCTGATCGCGCCGCAATACGACTGGCTACAGAAAATCCAGCTTTTTCCAAGCTCGGGTATGAAGTTACAGCAGCGCTGCGCTCTATTGAACAGGTGCGCCTTGATACGCCCATAATCAACGCCGCCAGATCAATTAAGCAGATCGTCAAGTCGCTAGATGCTATTCATATCGCCACGGTACAGGCATTGGGTTCGGTCGTTGAGATGGTAGTTACCTATGACAAAACTATGGCGTCGGTCATGGAAAGCTGTGGTTTGCGGGTTGGAACGGCTTAGCAAATCCTTCCCGGCCACGCTTAGTATGAGTTACCTACCCAGGTTTTTGCATTTTGCCCAAGAGCCAATTTTGTCATTCTGGGCTTGTTTTGCAGCGGCGGTGTAGTCGGCGAAGCGTTGCGGTTTTGCTGCACTCGCCGGAATCCAGGCGTTGACATATCCGGCTTTTATTAGTTCTAGCCCGACATCGGGAACCTCAGGAGTGGATACGTACACCAAGAGTCGACCGAATCTGTCGTATTTGTCAGCTTTTGTGTCGAATGTATAGCTGATACGGGTGCCGCGCGGTGTTAGTTTAATGAGTGCGGATTTTGCTTCTTGTGCTCCGCATTCAGGCTGGTCATTTTCGCCGAACATTTCAGGTGCGTCTATTCCAAGGACACGTATGGTGTGATCAACCCCGTCAGCGGAGAATGTGAGGGTATCGCCGTCACTGACATACCTGACTATTCCGGTATTGGAGCTGCCGCTTGCTGTAGCGCTCGGCTGACGAGGTTGGTTAGTTTGGCTTGGGTTAATAGCCTGGTTCAACTGTTGGATGATGCTCTCGCGGAGGGCGTCGTTCGATACGGCTAAGAAAATTACGATTAGAACCACGACGACTCCGGCGAAGATACGCCATGATCGTGTGTTCATCTGGTGGTTCCTTTGATTTTGCAGGATAGCTGCATACAACATAGCAGCGCTGATGGCACAGTCTTGGGTGTTGACACAGTGTCACTGCAACCAAAACCTGTCAACGTTCATTTACCACTTTTGCGCTCCTTGCCTTTCAGTCGCCGAGTAGAGTGATACCTGGCTGCGATGCGACCTTCCGCACAGTATCCACTGAAACGCTTTTAAGGGAGATCATGAAAAGGTTCAATTTAGGTCTTGTAATAGCTGTAGTAGTTCTTTTGGGGATAGTCGGCGTGATGATCTTCTTCCTCATGGGAGGCGGCCAATTATCGGACGAGAAGCGACAGGGGAGCGCACCGTTCAACGAAGAAGTAGTCAAGAGTTTTAAAATATCTTCTTTGACCTATCGCTACACGAATATCATCTATAACGAAAGCGTCGCCAAGATTGGAAGCGTCAACATTCCATTCACAAAGAAATATTTAGGGGTTCGCTACGACGGCGTGATGGAAATTGGGATTGATGCCAGCAAACTGAATATCACCGAATCCGGTGATTCTGTGATTATTACACTTCCGGCTCCAGAGATTTTGTCACATACTTTGGTTCCAGGCACGACGGAAGTTTTATTTGACGTGGACTCGCCGCTCACCCAAAACAAGGTGGCCGACTACACCCAGTTGTTCGAGTCTGAGCAACTGAACATGGAACAGCGAGCAATTGAAGCCGGAATGTTGAGTTCTGCTTCAGCGAGTGCCAAAGAACAACTGCGAGCATTCATCGAATCTATTCCAGGGCTGCCAGAGAACTACAGCATCGTATTCAAGGATGCGAATTAGTAGTTTCTGATCACTTCAGATCGTCTGACGATTCGCGCCAGTGTCTGCAACCCGATAAGGTTGCATGTGCCGTCAAGACGGCCGCGGACGCAAAAGAGCTTCCCTGCTGAAAAGCAATAACGTAAAAGTTACCGGGAGCGCCGCGCAACGAGACCGAAAGGAGCCAGCGTATGGATGCTGCAACCAAGAAACAGATCATCGAAGAGTATGCGACGAAACCAGGTGACACTGGATCGCCAGATGTGCAGATAGCGCTGCTCTCCAAGCGGATTTCTCATCTGACGGAGCATCTTAAGCTCCACAAGGGCGATCATCACTCGCGTCGCGGATTGATGTTGATGGTGGGACAACGCCGTCGACTCTTGAACTATGTCGCAAAGAATGACATTGAACACTACCGCTCACTCATAGCAAGACTAGGTTTGCGCCGATAGTGAATAAAACAAGGAGTGGCCGTCTGGTTGCTCCTTGTTGTTTATAACAACTAAAAAAGAGGAAAAGCCACTCGACATTCGTGCTTTGTCGGTCCTCGGTAGTGACTTTCGGGCCAAGTTTTCAGCTCATCCCGCGGGTCTCGATCGAAGACCGGATGAGTGAGTTGAAGTGGCCAAGAAAGGAATATCTATGCAGGGATCAGACGTGCAATCAGCACAAGCCATCATAGACAATGGTGATTTCGGCAAACACGTAGTTCGATTTGAATCCGGACTTCTCGCTCGGCAGGCATCCGGTTCTGCCTGTATCTACCTAGACGACGACACGATGCTGCTATCGGCGACGACAGCTCAAAACAACCCGAGGGATGTCGACTTCTTCCCGCTCACAGTAGACGTTGAAGAACGCATGTACGCGGCAGGCCGCATCCCAGGTTCGTTCTTCCGCCGCGAGGGACGGCCAGGTGAAGGCGCAATTCTTGCCGCACGACTCATCGACCGCCCACTGCGCCCATGTTTCGTTAAGGGACTGCGCAACGAAGTGCAGGTCGTCGTGACCGTGCTGGCGCTCAACCCGAACGTCATGTACGACGTGCTTGCGATCAACGCCGGTTCGTGTTCGACCACGTTGGCAGGTTTGCCATTCACTGGCCCTATCGGCGGTGTCAGAGTGGCACTAATCGGGGAACAGTGGGTTTGTTTCCCAACCGTAGAACAAGTTGAACGCGCTACCTTCGACATGGTGGTCGCTGGTCGGGTGCTTCCCGATGGTGATGTTGCAATCATGATGGTCGAGGCGGAATCCACCGAAGCGACTCTCGACCTGGTTCGGGCAGGCAAAACAGCTCCCACTGAAGAAGTCGTCGCTGAAGGACTCGAAGCTGCAAAGCCTTTCATCAAGGCGCTATGCGACGCTCAGGCGGAACTTGCCGCCAAACTGCCGAAAGCTGTAGAACCGCTGCCGGTATACCTTGACTACACCGAAGACGTCTATGAAGTGGTTTCGGAAGTTGCAACTGACCGGCTCAAAGTGGTCATGTCCATCCCGGGCAAAGTTGAGCGGGAAACGTCGACCGAGAAATTGCTGGCTCAAGTGATCGAAGAACTTGCTGAACGCCTTCCTGAACAAGACAAAGAAATCACTGGTGCTTTTAGAGCACTCACCAAGAAGATCGTGCGGCATCGCACTCTCACGCAACAGGTACGTATTGACGGACGTGGGGTGCGAGACATCCGTTCGCTGTCAGCCGAAGTCGGAGTGCTGCCCAGAGTTCATGGTTCCGCGCTATTCCAACGTGGTGAAACTCAAATCTTGGGTGTCACAACGCTAAACATGCTGGATATGGAACAAAAGCTGGACACGCTCGCACCGGAAACCACCAAACGCTACATGCACAACTATAACTTCCCGCCCTACTCCACTGGAGAGACCGGTCGGGTGGGTTCGCCGAAACGACGCGAGATCGGACACGGCGCATTGGCAGAGCGGGCGCTGGTTCCCGTGCTACCCAAGCGTGAAGAGTTCCCCTATGCCATTCGTCAGGTATCGGAAGCACTCGGTTCCAACGGCTCGACCTCCATGGGCTCGGTGTGCGCTTCAACCCTTTCGCTGCTGAACGCCGGAGTGCCGCTGCGGGCTCCAGTTGCAGGTATCGCTATGGGTCTTATGAGTGAAGAAATCGACGGCGAGACAAAGTACATCGCGCTGACCGACATTCTTGGAGCCGAGGATGCCCTGGGCGACATGGATTTCAAAGTTGCCGGCACCAAAGATTTTGTGACCGCGCTACAACTCGATACCAAACTCAACGGCATCCCAGCCGAAGTGCTGGCCGGTGCGTTGTTGCAGGCCAAAGAAGCTCGACTCACGCTCTTGGAGGTCATGGCGCAAGCGATAGATTCTCCCGACGAGATGAGTCCCTACGCTCCTAGAATCATCACTTTGAAGGTTCCCGTGGACAAGATCGGTGAAGTCATCGGCCCCAAGGGCAAGATGATCAACCAGATTCAAGACGACACTGGCGCGAATATCTCGATTGAAGAGGATGGCACCATCTACATCGGCGCTGACAATGGCGACGCGGCAGAAGCGGCTCGTTCGATGATCAACGCGATTGCGAACCCGACCATGCCGCAGATCGGTGAACGCTACCTGGGTACCGTCGTGAAGCTGATGCCTTTCGGAGCATTCGTTTCGCTGCTTCCAGGGAAAGACGGGCTGCTACACATCTCCAAGCTGCGTGCCTTGGCAGGCGGTGCCCGCGTAGAAAATGTTGAGGATGTCGTCACTGTTGGCCTTAAGCTGAAGGTTGAAATCGCTGAGATCGACGACAAGGGGAAGCTCTCCTTGATTCCGGTAATCGAAAATGAAGAAGCGGCAGCAGACGTAGAACCTGCGCCGGAACCGCAGGAGTGAAATCTCGACCACCCTCAAACCAAAAGGAGTGCAATGCGAGTCGCAGTTTTGGGTGCCAAAGGACGGATGGGTGCTGAAGTCGCCAAGGCAGTGACGCAAGCTGAAGATTTGGAATTGGCGTGGGGAAGGGACGCAGGTGAGTCACTTGCCGACCTTCCC
>Ga0082212_10001817_pt1 | contig 31464 bp, 23 predicted proteins | sample TergutNt197P3_FD_71548 | JGI IMG/M metagenome (GOLD analysis project Ga0082212, IMG submission 71548) | Neocapritermes taracua P3 segment gut microbial communities from Petit-Saut dam, French Guiana - Nt197 P3 | ecosystem: Host-associated > Arthropoda: Insects > Digestive system > Gut ...
AAGGGCAGTTGACTTTATTAACATAATGACTGCATCCATTGCACACTGGCATCTTATCAAATGCAGGCAGGTAGCGATAGTCGCCTGAAGGTTACGCGCTTACAAACGTAGTACTAGTCCAGCGCGTCGTATGTCATTCTGTTCGGGGTTATGCCTCGCTCCAGCATGTCCTGTATGCTCATCCGAAGGCCCAGTATCATTGCAGCGTCGAGGTCGCTGTATGCCAGTTCGCGCAGTTCGCCAAGCCCTTCGATCCCTTCGGCGTTCCTTGTCGGCTCGATGTAGTCGGCGAGGTAGATTATTTTTTCAAGCGCGGACATGCCCGGTTTCCCGGTAGTATGCCATCTTATCGCTTCCGCAACGCAGTGCGATACGCCGAACATATCGCTGGCTACGAGCGCGCCGGTTAGCGAGTGGAACAGTTTGCCCTCTCCCCTGCCCGGTCTCTCCCCGCTGAAAGCGTGTTTTTCGAGTATGTCCAAATGGTCGCTTTCGCTGAGGTTTTTGGTGATGTCGTGGAGGATCGCGGCTTCTTGCGCATCGTCGCGGCCGACTCCCCATTTCTCAGCCAGCGACAGGGCTTCGCGCTCGCAGCCCGCCACATGAGGTATCCTCGAATCGCTGAGCATTGCGTATGCTTTTTTTCGTAGCCATGCCCAGTCCGGCTTTGCCCCGTAGAGCCTGTTTTGTATAATGTACGAATAAGTTGCATCAATTATGTATCTTATACCTTCGCGCTCCGGCAGCATTTTGCGAAGCTGCGACGATGATATATCAATAATATCGTTAGCCACGATGGCTGTTTCGGTTCCGTGGCGCTCCTTCAATGCGCGCGAATACTCCGCAATTCTCTGCGTTTCGCCTCCGCTGCGGGTGAGTGCCGCGGGCGTCACGTTTTTGAGCAGGGCTGCGCTGTCTTTCCATGTCTCGAGCGAGAGGAACATGTCTGTACCGACGATAAGGAAGAACGATGAGCCGGGGTAATCTCTGCTTAGCGCTGTTATTGTGTCGGCAGTGTAGTTCGGGCCGCTGCCGTATATTTCGATTTCAGATACTTCTGCATTGTTTATGCCTGAAAAGGCTTCCCTCGTCATGCAAAGCCGCTCTGAGGGTGCGGGCGAGCCTGCGGGTATGCTCTTATGCGGCGGTATGCCGGCCGGAACGACGATCAGTTTATCAAGGCAAAGCTGATCTGCGGCATGCCGCGCCGAATCAATATGCCCGATATGCGGCGGATTGAACGTTCCGCCAAATACTCCTATTTTCATAAGCCCGAGTATTCTCCACTCCCCAAGGCGCGAGTATTCTCTGCGGAGAATACATTTGACCCCAAAAAACACCAACTGTCGCGCCTTCCATGGGGAACCAGTTCCCCCTAGATACGAGCCTTGCGTGAGACGGCTCGATACCCCCTCCGGTCTCCGACAGAGACGGAGGATTTCTTCTCTCTTTCCTCGTTCCTCACTTCTAACTAGCCACTAGTCTCTCACTAACTCCTAAATCCTAGCTCCTACGCGCCTATGGTGCGAGCCCCCCTGAGCCCTGCATGATGCTCAAAACTTTTACAAACTCCCGCAGCGCGTTTCCCCTGTGCGATATTGCGTGTTTCTCGTCCGGAGTGAGCTGCGCCATTGTCCTGTCCGAGCCTTCGGGGAGGAAAACCGGGTCGTAACCGAACCCGCCGGAGCCGCGCGGGGAATCAGTTATTTCGCCGTTGCACTCCCCCTGCGCGCAGACAGCGCTGCCGTCCGGGAATGCGCACACAATCGATGAGACGAATTTCGCGCCCCTTTGTTCCATCCCGTCCATGGCGCTCAGCAGATGTGCGCATAGCCCCGCGCTGTCCAGCCCGCCGCCGCCGAATCGCTTTGAGCGAACGCCGGGCGCTCCGCCGAGCGCGTCCACTACGAGCCCTGAGTCGTCCGCGATGGCGGGTAGCTTTGATGCTTTGCAGACCGCTTCCGCCTTTAGTTTTGCGTTTTCATAGAATGTCGAGCCTGTCTCGTCGACCTCGACGTCCAGCCCCGCTTCGCTCAGCGAGACGGCCTGTATACCAAGCCCCGACAATATCTCGCGCATCTCGTGCAGTTTGTCGAGGTTATTAGTAGCGATCAAATACTTCATCTAATTTAATATCGCCTCCGAGAACTCACGGCTGTCGAACTCGAGCAGGTCTTCGGGCTTTTCGCCGACGCCTATCAGTTTTACGGGAACTTGCAGTTGCTCCGCAATTGCGTATACTATGCCGCCTTTTGCTGTACCGTCGAGTTTTGTCAGCACTATGCCTGTTATGTCGGCGGTTTCTTTGAACTTCACGGCTTGCGTGAGGCCGTTATGGCCCGTCGTGGCGTCGAGCACGAGCAGGGTTTCCCTGTCGGCTCCGGGGAGCTCGCGGTCTATGATGCGGCTGATTTTACTCAGTTCGTTCATGAGATTGGATTTATTGTGCAGGCGGCCCGCTGTGTCGCAGATTATTATATCGGCGCCGCGCGCTTTCGCGGCGTTTATGCCGTCAAATATGACTGATGCGGGGTCGGCGCCTTCGCCGCGTTTTACTATATCCGCGCCAGAGCGCTGAGCCCATATTGCCAGCTGCTCGCCTGCCGCCGCGCGGAATGTGTCGCCGGCGCACATGAGTACAGTTTTGCCTTGTTCTTTATATTTGATGGCGAGTTTTCCTATTGTGGTGGTCTTCCCTACTCCGTTGACGCCGATCACGAGTATTATCGCAGGTTTTGTGTTCAGGGTCATTTCCCTGCTACCTGTTTCGAGAAGCGCGGTGAGTATGTCTGTCAGCGCCGCTTTCATTTCTTCGCCTGTGCGCAGCCCTTCGTTTCGCGTCACTTCGCGCAGGGATTCCACCGCTTTTGCCGAGTTTGCAGCGCCGAGGTCGGCCATAATGAGGGTTTCTTCAAGTTCGTCGAAGAAATCATCGTTTGCCCCTGTAAATGCCGCGAACATCCCCGTAAGCTGCACGGATATGTTCTTTCTCGTCTTAGCAAGCCCGTCCTTAAGCTTTGTAAAAATGCTCATACTAGTAGTCTGCCTTATTATGAATTTGGTTCATCTAAATACCGTCATTGCGGCCTCCGAGCCGCAATCCCCTCACTGGATTGCCCTATTCATGGGATCCCGGGTCAAGCCCGGGATGACGAAACCCCGACGTTCTCCGCAATCCCCTTCATATGCTTTTCCGCCTCGTCGACGTCGACGCGCAGTATGCTTGAGACGCCGAGCTCCTGCATTGTGACGCCATAGAGGATGTCGGCCTCTTCCATTGTGGCGCGGCGGTGGGTGATGACCAGCATTTGCGCCATATGCGACATGCGGCGCATGTGTTCTGCGAAGCGCACGACGTTTGCTTCGTCGAGGGCCGCTTCGATCTCGTCCATAACGACGAATGGCGGCGGGCGCACTGTCAGGATGGCGAAGTATATAGCAATCGCTACGAAGGCCTTTTCGCCGCCGGAAAGAAGCGTCAAGGTTTTCAGCGATTTGCCGGGAGGCTGGACCCTGATGTCTATTCCGCATTCCAGCACGTCGTCCAAGTCTTCCAGTATCAGCGAGGCGTGGCCGCCGCCGAACAGTTCTTTGAACGTTTTCCCGAAGCTTTCATTTATTACCGCAAACTCGCGAGTGAATATTTCACGCATTTTTGCCGTTATATCAGATATAATACCGATTATATTCACTTTTGCCTGTTCGACGTCGTCGCGCTGGGACGTCAGGAATGTGTAGCGCGTGTTTACGCGCTCGAACTCTTCGATAGCGCCTATGTTCGGGTTTCCGAGGTCTGAAATCTGACGCTTTAAAGACGATATTTGCCTTTGGGCGCCGGCAGTGTTGTCTATTGGCACGGCTGCGTCCGCAGCGGTGGACCTGGTCAGCTCGTAATTGTCCCACAACCTGTCGATGACCTGCTTTTCTTCCATTTGGGCTGCGAGCTTCTGCTGGTCGAGCCTTGCGCATTCGCGTTCCAGATTGAGTATCTGCTGGCTTTTATCCTTGACCGCTTTGTCAAGCCTGTTGCGTTCCGCCTCAACTTCCAGCTTCTGCGCGCCAAGGTCGGCAAGGCTGCGTTTATATGCTTCGATTTCCTTGCCTACAGCGCCGGACGCGCGCTGCTTTTCCTGTATTTCCGCGCGTATCTCTTCACTGCGGCTTTTAAGGGAGTTGATCGTTTCGAGCTGCCTCTCGCGGCTGCCTGACATTTCCTCCCGCAGAGCGCTGAGCTCCGACATTGCCCTCATCAGGGCTTGCTTTTCTGTTTCGAGCGAGGCTGTTTCCGCTCGGAGCTCCGACAGGGTGTCGAGCACCCTCTCGCGCTCCAGAGAAAGCTTTTCCTGGCCGCTCAGCGCTTCTTCGATTTTTTTCCTGAACGCTTCCGCGTCTTTTTCGAGGGCCGATATGCGTTCCCTTGAGGTTTCCGTCGCCTTGCTGTTTAGCTTTATCCTCTGCTCTATTGCCGCGTTCTCGCTTTTTAGTGCGGCAATCGTATCGTTCAGCGATTGCAGCAGTTGCTCCTGATGCTGTGCTTCGCTTTCCTGGCGAATTAGCTTGTTTCGCTCTTCGGCATGCTCGCCCTTTGCTGTTTCGAGCTCATATTCTGAAGCGGTTTTTACGCGCATGGATTCGGAATACTCGCGTTCGGCTTCTTTTTGCTCCGAAGCGAGAGCCTCTATGCGGGAGGCAAGCTGTCCGATCTCATTCGCGCGCGACAAAACGCCGACGCTGCTGGCGAGCGAGCCGCCTGTCATCGAGCCGCCGGTGTTTACGACCTGGCCGTCCAGAGTGACGATCCTGAACCTGTAACCGTACTTCTTCGCAGCGTTTACGGCGTTGTTCAGGTCGTCAGCTATTACTACCCGGCCAAGGAGGTTTGCGTATATGCCGGAATACTGCGGGTCAAACTCTACAAGGTCGAGCGCGACGCCTTCGAAACCCGGCTCCCTGTCTATGCCTCTTTCGTTCAGTACGCTGCCTTTGATGGTCGATATCGGGAGGAATGTCGCCCTGCCGCCGTCGCGGCGCTTAAGGAAGTTTATTGCGGCTTTGCCGTGCTCGTCCGTGTCGACGATGATATTCTGTATAGCGCCGCCAAGCGCGGTCTCGATCGCTGCGGCGTACCTGTCGCTTGTTTTGAGCAGGCTGCCGGCGGTACCGTGTATGTTTTTGACAGCGCCCCTCGCAGACTCCTGCATGATCAGTTTGACCGCTTTTGAGTACCCCTGATAGTCCTTCTCCATCTCGGAAAGCAAGTTTCTTCTTGATTCCATGTTGCGAAGCTCGTTGGAGACGCGTTCGAGCTTTTCCCTGAGGGCTTCAGACTTCTTCAGGCGGTTAAGGGCTTTCATCTCAAGGCCGCTAATGACATTTGTGAGGGAGTCTGCTTTTTCGCGTGTCTTATCAAGTTCGCTGACACATTCATTGTACTCCGACTTTCGCGCAGCAAGGCCGGACGCCGCTGCGGCAAGGTCCTGTTTGAGAGCGTTTTCCCTGTCAAGCATTTCCTGAGCCTGTGAAGCCAGCGCAGAAAGCGCTGATTTTTCTTCGTTGAGCTCTGCAAGGGTGTAGTTTTCATTTTTCTGCAGAGTGTTAAGGTCATCCGAACCCTTGCCTGCGGAACCGGAGATAGTAAGGAGTTCCTCCTGCAAAGCGTTTGACTCATTATCCTTACTTTCTTTGATTGTAACGATTTCTTCCAGCCTTTGTGCCCTGTCCGCGATCTGAGCGCCTACTCCGTCGTGCTGGTTGTCCTGATTCTGCAGTTCATTGTCCAGCCGCACGATCTGCTCCGCGTTGCCTTCGAGCTGCGAACGCAATACAGCGGCAGCGCTGTCTATTTCGCTCTGCCTGGATTCGGCTGCTGATATCTGATCCCGTACGGAATCGGCGCTGACGTCGCACCGGCGCATTTTCTCCATAGCGGCTTCAGTGTCGGAATACCCTTTTTCGAGTTCACTTGACGCGATTTCTAAATCCGAGCTGGCGGAGACATAGTCGCTTTCAGCCTTTTCCATCTTGAGGCGGAGCGAGTCGAGATCGCGCAGCCACATGGATATTTCCAGCCCCCTGAGCTCATCCCTCAGCAGCAGGTATTTCTTGGCAGTCTCTGCTTGCTCGCTGAGCGGGCCTCTTTGCAGCTCGAGTTCTGATATTTTATCGCCGATTCGCACAAGGTTCTCGTCCGTCTGCGACAGTTTGCGCTCGGACTCTTCTTTCCTGTGCCTGTAGCGGGATATTCCTGCTGCCTCCTCGAATATCTCGCGTCTATCCTTGCTTTTTGTTGACAGGACGTCTGCTATCCTGCCCTGCCCTATCACACTGTAACCTTCGCGGCCGAGGCCTGTGTCCATGAAGAGCTCGTTTACGTCTTTCAGGCGCACGACCGAGCGGTTTATATAGTATTCACTCTCGCCGGAGCGGTAGTATCTGCGGGTTATCATGACTTCTGTGTTGTCGAGGCCCAGGCTGCCGTCGGAGTTGTCGAGGATGAGCGATACCTCAGCGTAGCCGACCTGCGAGCGCCTTTGGGTGCCGCCGAATATGACGTCTTCCATTTTCCCGCCGCGCAGCGTGCGGGTGGACTGTTCGCCCATGACCCATAGGATGGCGTCTGATATGTTGGATTTCCCGCTTCCGTTGGGGCCGACGATGCCGGTGATCGGTTTGTCGAATGTCAGCCGCGTTTTTTCCGGGAACGATTTGAACCCTTGTATTTCCAGGGATTTTAAGTACAGGTCGCTCACCTGCCTTTCTTACCGGGTTATTATATACTCAAGCGGTCATATTTTCAACGTCAAATTGTATAGATTGATGAGAAAAGCAACGATATTTAGTGTCATAAACTACTAAATATCGTTGCTGTGCAGTATTTGTTACGCTATATATAGTTTTCACGTTAGATAAGCGATGGGGATTGCGATCAAGGTCATGCGCTGTTAGTGTTTTGAATTTCTCAGGATGAATGAGAACCTGTTTTTGAGGAAGATGCCGAGGCCGAGCAGGATCATGCCCAGAGGCATTATCCATAGCGCAGAGTTGAAGTAGCCTGTCTGCGGGAGCTCCGCCCAGTCGTTGCTGAGGTCCAGATCGACGTCTTCATCGTCGTCGTTAAAGTCCCATTCTCCCAAAGGAACGTCGTCGTCGAAGATCCACATTTCTTCGTCATCATCCCACAGCCAAGCACCCAGCGGTACGCCGTCTTCGTCGAACTCTATATAGCCGTCAAGGTCGTCATCCCAAACCAGAGTGCTTCCGGGAGCGACTCCGATCCAGCCGCCGGTGTTGTCATCGTAGTACCATCTGGAAAGCGGTACATCGCCGTCGAACTCGACGAAGCTTCCGTCCTCTGTTTCAACGACCGGGTGATCCGGGTCTGAAGGCGGCGTAGTCGGTGAAGGCTCTCTGGGCCTGTCATCGTCGTCATCATCGTCGTCGCCGTAGTAGCGATCGTCGTCATCGTCGTCATCGTCATCATCATCGTCGTCGCTATAGCGGTCGTCGTCATCATCGTCGTCATCGTCGTCACCGACCACTACTGGAGGATTATCGTCGTCATCGTCGTCATCGTCGTCGTCATCGTCACCAGTCACTACCGGCGGTTCCGGCGGCGGCGGCGGGTCGTCTATGACGCGTACTTTCGCTCTGTGCTTTATCGTTTGCTTCGGAGACTGGCCTCCTTCATTATATGTGACTGTCGCTTCGTTCTCTTTTTCACCGTTCGTTGCGTCCTTGTTCACAGTCACGACGATCTGGTAATCCACAGTCTCACCGGGATGGAGTTCCAGGCCTTCTGCTCCAAACGACCGTTTTGCCGTCCGGGTCGCGGAGTCATAGGTCCAGCCTGCATTCCCCTCGTTGCCAACAGCGTAGTCGAGCCCTGCCGGGATCGGGTCTGCTATTTCATAGACATACACGTTTGCAGTGCCCTTATTGACCAGCCTGATCGTGTACACAACAGTTTCTGTGCGCTTAGCAGTCGGAGTCTCATCTTCGGTGCCGGTGGGCACGCCTTTCACTTCGGATACGAATTTCTTCATCTCCAGCTCGCTGTGCTGCACGGTGTACTCATTATAGAAGGAAAGGTCATTGGCTGTGAGCGGTATTGAGCAGCCGGAGTCGCTGAAAGCAAACGCTTGCATAGCATGAGTTGTCTTATTTAGTGTGACTTTAACATAGAACACAACAGGTTCAGTCAATTGATGCCAGTCATCTCCCAGAGTGTTCTCATCCACCATATAGGCGAATTTCTTCTCAGTCGCGCTTTCCATATCAGCTTCTACATAGTCAAGCGTGAAGCTGAAGTCGCCGGGGCCATTCCGCAGAGTCGAAGTAATATAACGCTCTTCTTCAAGAGTGTCGAAGTCAACCATTGTCACGGAAAAACCAAACTCATCATTAGGCGCGCCGGGGTTGACTGTCTTTCTTCCAGGTATCGATATGCTTGCCTTGCCGGCGATAAACTCATACTTGTTGGTGAAGTTTATTGCGTTTGAGCCGGTTGTGCCGACATTTGCATAACTCTTCTCGCCGGGCCAAGCCGCGGATTCGCTGCTTCTGGATATGAGCTGCGGCGTCGATACATTAAGCGATTTTTTATCGTTGCTTAGTGTAGCTGTCACACGGACAAGATACTCTTTAGTGTCTACAGTCCATCCGTTCCCGCTCGTGGTCAGCTCTTTTATAAGGAAGTAGAAAGTTCCTGGTTCGTAAACCTTTAAATCAAACTTCATATTTGCGCTCGCAGTGGTTCCGGAGGCGCTCAATGTGAGAGTCTTCGTATCCAGCGGCGCTGTGCCGGCCGGTGTGATCTCGCCCGCTGCATTCGCCGGGAACACCCCGAACAAGAATGTTGTCGCAGGCCTGTTGGCGCCGGTAGCTGTTTTATTTATCTGGACAGACTTAGTAACCGGAGTTATTACAGGCGCCGGTGCTGTGAATGTGTTGGTGAAGGTCATGTCTGAAGCGGTGAGTTTTACTGTGCATGTATCGTTGCTGTATGCAGTTGCTACAAGTGTGCCGTTACTATCTACTACATTCACATAGAATTTGTGTATGCTTGTGTCTATTGCCCATTTAGCGTTTGCGGGTGAAAGGGGGTCTTCAACGACATTGAACTCGAATGTACCTGCTTTGCTGAATGTAATATTCGGGAACGTGAACGTTCCTCCGGAGGATGCGTTTCCTGCATATGTATACGATACCTTGCCGTTGTTGCTTATCGTCACACCGGTCGAGTCTCCGTCAGGCGTTAACGTGAAATTGAAAGTAGCTTTGTCGCCTTTGGTATCGTTAATGTACTTCAAGTCTTTCTTAGCTTGAACTTGCACGGTTGCAGGCTTTGGTTCGTACTTGTTGTTGAAGGTGAAGGGAGTTGTTGCTCCAGGTGAATATGGCGCATATGAAGACCAGGTACTCCATGTCTTTCCGTCTGCATTAAGCGTTCTGGAGCGGTATTCAACAGAGATGCTAGGTCCAAGGCTTGTGACTGTTGCAGCTGTTGGAGTAACTTTAATATGGTATTGTCTTGTATCAGTTATCCATCCGTTTTCTACTGTTCCGGTCTCTTTGATTAGATAATACTTTTTTGGACCGTTTTTAATACCAACTTCAGAGAATGGTTTGGTTAAAGCACCCTGGTCAATCTGAACTATCGACAAAATGCTGCCCTGTGTTGCGTTGTCATCAGATGCGTATAATTCAAAAGTGAAACTCCATGACAGTGGTAGGGTAGGTGCAATGCTGGAAACACTCTTACTGACTTCCAGTTCAAGAGGAGTCGCGGCTGAGTAAGTATTTACCAGATCAACAGTTTTTGTTTCTGAAATTTTTCCGACTAATGAATCAGCAGGATCTGTCGTAACATCGTAATTATAAGGCAAACCCGGTTCCATTATACTGTATACAGTGCCTTTGGGTATATCGGTGAACGTTACACTCTCGGTACCTTTTAGCCGTCCCTCCCACACTCCGGTACTTATTTTTTCGAAGAGTGGCCCGCTTTTATACTTAATGTTATCAATGCCCGCTCCTGAAAAAGATATTCTTACAAGGAAACCCAGCGGGTCTGGCGATGGATCTGTACCTACTACCGTTTTACTTACAGTAAACTCGACTGGCTCAATTTTGTTCACAAACTCTGTGTTAACTACTCCACTTGGACTAACAGTAATATTTGCGACTGTGTGCTGACCTTGTGTGCCGGAAGTGTTTGGATCAGGTACATTAACGCTAGTTACATATGCTTCACTATAAGTTTCAATTATTTTATAGTTGCCGGCAGGAAGATTGCTGATTGATGCGGTGATACCGTTGATCAGCCAGAAATAGCCTTCTGCATCCCGTTCCTCATACTTCCCCTGTGTCTTTCCGATACCGCCGCCGTTAACAACGACTTCGTCAGTAGTGTTTGAGTTGTAGGGGTTGCTTGCAAGCTTTCTGAACGTGATATTCTCTTTGTTGATTGGTACGCCGGCATTCGTTGCAGCGTTAACGATCTGGAATGTAAAACCTTCGGCCTTTTCGTATATGTCATTATTTGTGGCTGATGAGCTTGTGTGGAAGTAGACATTAATGTATTCGTAGTTTATTGGCTGTTTGAGAGTAAAAGTCTCTGTGCCGCTCTCATACGCATGGCTAAAACCACTACCACCTTGGTGGGTTTGCACAGTCTCACCGGGATAAAAGATGGAAAGCCCCCAGTTTTTTGATTTGCTTTCGTTGAAGTTGTTAATTGAGAAAACAAGTTTTCCGTCAACGATCTTCACGTTTGCAGTCCCGCATTTGTTGAAACCGCTGCCATTGACCATATCCAGGTCGATCCCGTTCGGAGCAGCAAGCAGGGCTTCGATGTTGATATGCGAATACACAAAGTGACCGCTGGCAATGTAGTAAGAACCATCAGGCTTTTTATTGCCAATGGTTGTACTGGAGCCGAAACCGACAGACGTTGTACTTCTGTCGTTATCCAGAACTGTACTACCGCTCATCTCCGTCTTCGTCACGTTTACCGTGCCGGCGAGCACCATGCTGCCAAGGCCCGTCGCCAGCGATATGAGCATGACGGCGATGATTATGAACAGCAGGGCGTTGTTCCTTTTTCCATTAAATTCTCTTTTCATTTTGATCGCTCCCATTCAAGTTTGTCGCATTCCTCGCCACGAAACACGCGCTTAGATGAAAATATTACAATCTGTAACAATATTCTAACACACGAGTTGTGAAAATGCAAGTGTTTATTACGTTTTGCGTGTAATTATTTGTAATTTATTGTGGTTATTCATCGAGTATGCAGTGAAATACTGCCCCCCTGCTGTAATTTACTTTCGGTCAGTGGCAATCTGAAGGTGCTTAGCGGAGATAGTATGAGTTGTATAAATACCCTGAAAACTGCCTAATTTCAATTATTTCATCGTTTACCCACTGCCGGGTGTGTACTTTCGCCATATAACAACCAGTATTTACGCTGACCACTGGCGTCTGTAGGTTATAGTAACTATTTTTTTCCATGGCTCCGTTATATCTTACTGTACATTTCCTCAAGCGTGTCGATGTAGGGCCTGAGCGCCTGTTGAAGCCTTGTCTTGTCGTCCTTCCTTGTGATTTTCGGCAAGGCTGCGGTGAAGTTGCCCCACATTTTACTTATCGGTTTTTCCAGCTGGCGGATCCCTATGAGTATCTGCTCGACTGGCTGCGGAGGCGCTGCCGGCGTTTTTTCTGTCTTTTCCGTTTTGTATGTGCCGTCTTCGATCTTCATTGCCAGCGACGCGATTTCCTCTTTTGCCATGAACGACAGTTCTGCCAGGTCCTTCTTACGAAGAAGCACTTCGCCCGAGAGGACCATGTTTTTCGCGTCGATGGATGCCTCGCCGATGGCGTCTATCGCTTCCGAGACTTTTGCGTCGCGCCTGACCGTGGCTTGCGAAACGTTGTAGTTCGTTGCAAGAAAGTCAGCAGTTGCAATGGTTTGAGGAATGTGCTCATTTTGAGCATATTCCACTTTTCCTATGTTGTGCTGGTTTCTTCCGGTTGTGTTTCCCGAGAGTTTCCTGAGCGTCCTGTAGTGCAGCCCGCGGAAGTGGCTCATCTGCAGAGGCGTCAGGTTCCGGCGCGACACTTGTGTGGAGATGATCCATATGAGAACTTCTTCCCTTGTGTTGAAGTGCAGGTTCATCGTGTTGTACGGTATGCCGAGCCTCGAGCAGATCTCATATCGGTTATGCCCGTCGATCAGCGTGTTGCCCCACAGGACAAGCGCTTCGCGGCATCCGTTCTCTTTGATGCTCGATTCGAGCATCGCGTAGGTTTCGTCGTCGAGTTTCGGCAGCAGGCTCCTGAACTCTTCGTCTATCAAAATAATGTTGTTATCCATGATTTTCACCTTCCATTTTTTATGATAATCACAGCATAAAGGTTCAAGCAGCTTGAAGGTCAAGTGTTTTTTTGATTAATTTTCAGGGAAAATGTAAACAAATTGTGAACAAAAAAGACAGGTGATTTCCTTGATTTTTAGTGTGAACTGTGCTAGTATCCATTCTGATATTCAGCAATGCTTATGAAAGCACTCATGGAAATGCATAAAATATGCGGGTGTAGTACAATGGTAGTACTCCAGCCTTCCAAGCTGGCTGCGTGGGTTCGATTCCCATCACCCGCTCCAGGATTCGGGTTAAGAAAAAGCCCTGATGAAGCAAGCATCGGGGTTTTCATTATGAGAGGAAGCGCCTTATGCAGCTTATTAAAAAACAGGACGAAGCGGAGCGCAGGGAGATGATGCTCACCGGCAAGCTGTCGAGGATCATCATCGTCATGGCGGTGCCCTCGATCATCAGCATGCTCGTCACATCGTTCTACAACCTGATCGACTCATACTTCGTCAGCCAGCTTGGCAAGGACGCGATCGGCGCTGTGGGCATATCTTTCACGCTCGACAACATCATTTCGATTTTGGGCGTGTCTATCGCGTCCGGTGCTGCGAGCTATATTTCCAGGCTGCTGGGGGCGAAGAGGAACCAGGAGGCCAGGGAGACACTCGCAGTGTCTTTTTTCACGACGTTCGCCATTGGTATTGTCATCGGGGCGGTCGGGCTTTTGTTCCAGGCACAGGTGATGAGGTTCCTCGGGTCGCGCGAAGAGGGCATTCTGGGCGAATCGCTCAAATACTCGATGTTTCTGCTGATCGCCTCACCGATAACCGCGTCGTCATTCGTGCTCAACCAGAGCTTGAGGGCCGAAGGGAGCCCCATCTACTCCATGTTCGGCATGATAATCGGAGCTGTGATAAACTGCGGGCTGTGCCCCTTGTTCGTGTTTGTCTTTGACTGGGGAGTCGCAGGCGCGGGCGCCGCTAATATGACGTCGAAGTGTATCAGCTTCCTTGTGCTTATGTTCCCCTACATCCGCCGCACGAGCATCGTTCCGCTGTCATACAAGCATATAAAGTTCAGGAAAGAGACTATGATAGAGGTCGGCAAAATGGGTCTGCCGATTTTCTCGCAAAGGATCCTGACGACATTTGTTTCTGTAGTATCGAACAATGTCGCTGCTGATTTCGGGGTTTCGGCAATCGCCGCGATAAGCATCTGCAACAGGGCGATGAACTTTTTTGCCGCTTCGCTCATGGGGCTCGGGCAAGGGTACCAGCCTGTGGTCGGGTACAACTGGGGCGCCGAGCAGTACGAGCGCGTGTGGAAAGCGTTCTGGTTCACCATCAAGGCGGGCGTTTTTGCGATGTTTGTGGTGTGCGCGACTGTGTTCGCGCTCTCGGAACCGTTTATCAAGCTCTTCTCCCCTGCCGACGACGAGGTTCTGCGTATCGGGCTTTTCGCCATCCGCACGCAGTGCATCGCTATGCCTATCGGAGCTATCGTCGTAACAATAAATATGACGCTGACGGCGCTTGGCAAGGCAACCGCAGCGTTCATCCTGGGCATGTCGCGCCAGGGGATATGTTATGTGCCTATGATACTGCTGCTGCCGAGAATGTTCGGCGTAGAGGGCCTCGCGGCCTCCGCCGCGACAGCGGACGTGCTGTCTGTGTTCATAGGCATACCACTCGCTATCGTCCTTCTGCGCACAGTGCGCGATAAACTCAAGGAGCAAAGATTAGCAGTCGGGAGTTAGCTTTTTGAATCGGCAGTTATACATAAAAAAGAGGGATACGAACCATCGCATCCCTCGTCCTCACTAACTCCTAGTTCCTTCGCGCCTATTGCGCGACCTAACTTAACTCGTCCTCTTTCATCTTGGCCACTATCGCCGCGATCGCTTTGTCGGCTTCGTCGTAGGGAACCTGACAGGTACCCACCTGGCGGTGGCCGCCGCCTCCATGCTTGAGCATGAGAGCGCCGACGTCTGTCTTGCAGGATTTGTTGATAACGCTGTAACCCACGGCTATCGGGCAGTTCTGCTTGCCTCTGCCGTCCACGGCCCATATGGACACGTTCTGATCCGGGTGCAGGCTGTAGATCAAAAACCTGTTGCCGGTATATATCGTCTCGACGCCGCGAAGGTCGGTGATTATTACGTTGCCGTCGACTTTTGTGTGCTTTTCCAGCATTTCGCGGAAAAGGGCGTCCTGCTCAAAGTAGAGCTTTACCCTCTCTTTAACATCGGGGTTTTCGAGGATCTCCTCAATTTCCTGATGCGCGCATGCGTCGATGAGATGCTCCATCAGCTCATAGTTGCTAATGCGGAAGTCCCTGAAGCGGCCGAGGCCCGTGCGCGGGTCCATGATGAAGCCGAGCAGCACCCAGCCTTCGGGGTTGAGTATCTCTTCTTTCTGAAGCTTTGCGGCGTCTACTTTGTCCACAGCCACGACCATTGTGTCAAAATGAGGCAGTTTTGCCTTACCGCCGTAATACTCATAGATGACGCGCGCAGCGCTGTCTTCGATGCGGCTCTCCCCTTCAAACTCGACGTCCGCCCCAAGGCGCTCACTTTCGCTCGAGTGGTGGTCGAACCACAGTGCGCATCCTTTTACGAACGGAATGTTCGCCATGACGTCGTCGCTTGTCACTTCGACAAGTCCGTCCTGTATGTCTTTGGGATGCACGAATTTCCAATTGTCAATGACGCCTAGTTCCTTGAGCAGCGCAGCGCACGCAAGCCCGTCAAAATCCGATCTAGTCAACAACCTCATGTGTATTCCTCCCCGCATTAAAATATATAGGTATTGACATCGACTAATACTACCACATCATTTTCACAATTTCAACGTGTTTTTCATCATATGTTTTCAAAAAGAAAGGTATAGTAGTCATGGACTTTGAGAAGTGGTATGAGCTTTTTGTGCCGGTGCCGCGTGAGTATGAGGAAACAAAGCGCAAAGCGGTGCGCTTCATCTGGGAGTCACGCGCGCAGCCGGGCGGGTACATCATGGAGCCGATGATCCGCTTTTCGAAGCCGCCGGAGCGAAATTGTTTTTCCTGGCATCAGGTCTATTTCGCGATGGCGATGCAGGACGCTGATATGGCTGTCGCGACACTGATGAACATGTTCCCGAACCAGGATGAGTTTGGCGAGCTGCCCGACCTGATGACAGAGGACTATATCAATATAACAGCCACAAAGCCCCCGATACACGGCTACGGGCTGCTGCGTATGTGGGAGCGGTTCGGCGGCAGCATAACGGCGGAGCATTGCGGGATGATGTACCCCGGGCTGTCCAAGCTGTACGGATTCTGGACGACACTGCGCGACACCGATAACGACGGCGTTCCGCAGTATAACCACGGCTGCGAGAGCGGCTACGACTTTTCGCTGATGTTCGCGAAGGGCGTTCCGGTCGAAACGCCGGATATCATTTGCTATGTAGCGCTTCTGGCGGAAGCGCTCGGGAAAGTCGCGGAGCGGCTTTCGCTGCATGACGAGGCGGCTGCCTGGCGCGGGAGGTCGCGGTTTTTGATTGACGCGCTGTTTTCTGAATTCTGGGACGGCGGGCGTTTTTTCGCAAAGCTTTCGGGGTTGCACGAGCCGGTCTATTTCGACGAGCTGGAGGCGTTTTTGCCGTTCATGCTTGGCGCGCGGCTGCCGGCTTCGGTTGCGGATGCGATGGCCCGCGATCTGCAGGCGCGTTATGTGTCGCAATATGGGCTGCTTTCGAGGCCGAGGGGCGATGCCCCGGGTACAGTCATGGGGTTTTCGCAGGTGAAGATCTTGCCGGGGCTGTTTGAGACGGGCAGCCGCGATTTGGCGCGCAGGCTGCTGAAGGGTTTTGTGGATTTCGGCGCGGAGCATGAGCCGTTGTTTTTCTTCAATGAGGATCTGAGCAATTTGGGTTCAAATGATTTCACAAAGATGAGCGCATTATCCTCAGCGATGTGGCTTTGCTGCGCTAATAGCCTTTTTGAGCTGGATTAGTATTTAGGGGTCATACGAGTGGCTAGTGAGAAGTGAGAGTGCAGATATGAGTAAAGTACAACTATTTTTTATTGATGAAAAAAGCCCGTATATTCAACTTACAAACATCGAGTATGGCACTGAGCGCAGGATACCGGCGGAGTTTCTTGTTGACAACAAGGTTTTGTCCGAAGCCCCGCAGGGTGTTGAGTTCAAGGCGCAGGGCGATGGGCTGCTGAGGGTCAGGGGGCGCGGGAGAGCTTCGCTGCGGCTGCGTTTCGATGATATGCGAATGTTTGAGAATGCATGCCCCCGGGAAGATGGCAGCATCGAGGCTGCGTTCATCCAAACAGGCAAGCTGCTGTTTGTGCCGCTCAGGGGAGCGCTGTGGCACAACGCGATGTGGCGCCCGGCGCCTGCTAAGACAGACGACTTCATCATCGACTTCATCCCGGCGATCGAGACGCTCGAGTTCGAAGCGGCCATCCATGCGTACTACTCAAACGGCGTCAGAAATGAAACGTACCTGCCGTTTGATGAGATTTGAACACCAAACAGCAGGTACGCTTCAAATATGGAGGTTCATTAGGCGAACACTGAATAATCCCACCATCATCTCTGTATGGGATTGCGGGTCAAGCCCGCAATGACGGAGCTGTGAGTAATTAGTTCGTTAGAAATGAGCGCGGAAGTGATCAATCCTTTGCCAGTATCAGTTTGTAGAGCATCGTGGCTGCCTGGGCGCGGGTGATATTGTCTGACGCGCCGAAGCCGCCGGAGCCATTTCCGCTTATTATGCCGAGCATGTAGCAAATGGTCACGTAGCCTTTATAGCTGTCGTCGACGACGTCGCCGAACGGGTATACGAACCATTCGGGCTGCTCGGCCAGCTTACCGTAGCCGAGGTACTGCGTGATTATCCTCACGGCTTCCTGCCGGGTGAGGATTTTTTCATCGTCGGCGTCTATGTCTACGTTGCGGGAGACGAAGTACGATGCCGGCGATATTCCGTAGTAATAGTAAGGCTCAATGAGAAGAAGGAATTCAAGGAATTCATACTGCGTCATTGTCCGTTCCGGCTCAAAGCTGCCGCTCCACATTGCCACGCCGTTGTCGAGCAGCATCGTGACGACCTCTTCGCACCAATGCCCTTTTATGTCGTCATAGTCCGGGCTGACTTCGGACTCGATCCACGGCTCGCCGTCGTAGTTTATCGCTTTACCGGTGAACGGGTCTATATAGTCGCGGTAGTTGAACTGGTAAACGAGCGCCGCTTTGCTCTCCCCTACAGTCGTGTAAAACAGCTTGCTGCCGTTTTGCTCTACGAACGCGGACAGCGCGTCTTTCGCCGGCAGTATTCCGCTGACAGCCGGGAACTTAATATCTTCATACCAGTAAAGGGAATAGGCGACGACCTTGCCGGAGAACGGGTCAAATGTAGCGCTGACGCTGTTGTTTTTGAACGGTATGTCATTTTCATATCTGACATATTGCTCGGTGTAGTAGTTGCCGCGGTATCTGTAAGGCTCTACGCCCGGCTCATACGTTTGCTCCAGCTTGGACTTGGCAAGCTCGGCGGGCGCTTCTTTTTTAAGGAAAGCGTTTACTTCCTGCTTCATTTGGTCGACCGTATAGTTAGACGCGGCGGACGCATCCTGCACGCTGTAGTCATAGTTCACATCGAAGTTCAGCACCCTTCCGGTCTCGGCCTCTACCCTGCCGTTTATCCCGTAGAAGTTGTAGCCGTCTTTCGTTTCCGGCATACCGAACCTGTAGATGCTGATATTGTAGCAATAGCGGCTCCTGTCTATATAATCCCTGTTCAGGCTTATATACTGTTCGTTGAAGTCGCTCAGGTCTATATCACCGAGTCCCGCTGTGTCGAGCAGCTTTTGGAGCGCCTGCTCGGGCGATATGAAGCTGCTCACCCTATCAATGGCGGTAATCTCTGCCGGCGTAAGGCTGGCGCGGGAGCTGCTCGAGCCGGACGAGGAGTCATTCACGCTTTCGGCCATAGGCGCTGCGGACGGCGCAGCCCCGTCGAAACTGTCATACCCTGCGGTGTTTCCGCGGTCGTAGACATACTCGGCGACGTCACCCGTCACCGCGTTGATGAACTTGTTGAAGGCAGCGTCGAACTTGTAGACAGGAAACACTTTCAGCTCGCCGGTCTCATAGTTGCTGAAGCTCACATACTCGAGGCTGAGGCCGATTTTTTCAGCATATGCTTCTACGGCGTCGCTCTGGCTGATAATGCCCGATGCGTCGTCGAACTTGAAGAGGCCTGGCTGGTAGTTGCTTGTGTCGTAGCCTGTCACTTCGCCTGTGAACTTGTTCACCCTGACATTGACCTGAGCGGCTGTGAATGGATAGCCGTTCACTTGCGCGTAATACACGAGGGTGTATTCCCTGTTGCTTATATAGACATGGACGTCTGACGGCGATTTATAATATGTATATGTGTCCGGGTTCGCTTTCTTGATGAAATCGTTAGCTATAGAGATAGCGGCGTTTTTACTCACAGAGGCCAGCCCGAAGTCCTTCGTCTCGCCGGTGAACTTATAAAAGTTTATGAGCGTGCCGTCTTCCATGGCGCTGGCGTAGATATATGAATACTTCATATCTGACTGAGCAGACCAATTGAACTGCCAGATCAGGCCTTCACGCTTTTCATAGTTCGAGAAGCTTGAGCTGTAGTTGAACTCCGTGAACACATCGTCGTCAATGTCGATAAGGTCCTTCACAGCGATCAGCGCGGCTTCGAAGCCACCCTCCTGCGGGCCTTGCATCGGCGCGCTTATCGGCACGATATCCGCGACAGGCTCCTCCTTCGCCGCAAACGCGGCAACCGGCGCAGACACCGCAATAATGGCAGCCAGCGCGCACATGACTATCCTTCTCATTTTCTTCTTCATTTTTCGATGACCTCACTTTCTGTTGTTTGCATTTTTTCTGAACGCTTAAAGCGTTCTCATCCGTTAGACGATAGAAAGAAAAAAAAGTTCCATGTATGGTCCGGCGGTTTTGCCGATCGAACTATATCTTCAGCGATTATATCAAATAAATGAAGAAATAACTATGGAATTATCGGCATTTCTGTGTATAATATCCATGGTTAGGGTGTCTAAAACCGCGTCTGACCCGAGACTCCTGACCATCCATGAAAGAGGTGACGACACAATGACAGAGACCGGACCGCAGACAACGGACATATCCGAACGCTTCCGGGGCGTGAACCTGATCCCGTTTGACAATGTCGCGGGCTACGACATCCGCCCGGGATACTATGACATTAACGGCGCCACCGCGATACCCTGCGGCGTCAACTTCACGGTGGTATCCGTAAACGCGACCTCATGCGAACTCGTGCTGTTCCATCGCGGGGATAAAGAGCCCGCAGCAGTGATAAGGATCCCCGAACACTATAAAATAGGGCAAGTCTATTCAATGATCGTATTTGGCCTCAATATCCGCGAGTTCGAGTATGCATACCGCTTCGACGGGCCCTACGACCCGGAAAAAGGGCTATTGTTCGATAAAGACAATTATCTGCTCGACCCGTATGCCAAAGCCGTCGCCCACCAGAGCAAGTGGCGCATACTGGCGGAAAACGGCTACAGGGCCCGCGTCGTGCAAAACAACTACGACTGGGGCGACTTCATCCAGCCCATGATACCGATGTCGGACTTGATAATCTACGAGCTGCACGTGCGCGGCTTTACCAGGCATATCAGCTCAGGCGTTGAAAACCCCGGCACATTCGACGGAATAATCAGCAAGATACCATATCTGAAAGAGCTGGGCATAAACGCAGTCGAGCTGATGCCGGTGTTTGAGTTTGACGAGATGCTCAGCCTCAGGGAGCATGAAGGTCACGAGCTGATAGATTACTGGGGATATAATACAGTTAGTTTCTTTTCGCCGAACACCAGCTACACATCCGGGGTCGAATTCAACCATGAGGGCTTCGAGCTCAAAAAGCTCATCAACGCGCTCAATGCCAACGGTATCGAGGTGATACTGGACGTGGTATTCAACCACACAGCGGAGGGCAACGAGGACGGCACGGTGTTTTCATTTAAGGGGATAGACAACAACGTCTACTACATGCTCACGCCGGACGGCAAATACCGCAACTTCAGCGGATGCGGGAACACGCTCAACTGCAACCACCCTATCGTCAGGGAAATGATAATGGAGTGCCTTCGCTACTGGGTCGTCAACTACAGGATAGACGGGTTCCGCTTTGACCTGGCGTCGATACTGGGCCGCAACGAAGAGGGAACGCCCATGCGCCAGCCCCCTCTCCTGCAGCAGCTGGCATTCGACCCTATATTAAGCAACGTCAAACTGATCGCAGAAGCCTGGGATGCGGGCGGCCTGTACCAGGTGGGCAGCTTCCCCGCATGGAACAGGTGGGCCGAGTGGAACGGAAAATACCGCGACGACCTGCGCTCCTTCCTGAAGGGTGACGAGGGGTTCGCATTCGCAGCCGCCCAGCGTATCGCCGGCTCCGCTGACATGTACCACCCCATCGTGCGCGGGAGCCAGGCTTCCGTAAACTTTATAACATGCCACGATGGCTTCACGCTGTATGATCTTTATTCCTATAACAGCAAACACAATGCTGCCAACGGCTGGGGCGGTACAGACGGCACGGATGACAACCGGAGCTGGAACTGCGGCGCGGAAGGTCAGACCGATGACAGCGGAGTGCTCGAGCTTAGATACCGGCTGATAAAAAACGCATGCGCCGTGCTGCTTTGCAGCCGGGGCGTTCCCATGTTCCTCGCAGGCGACGAGTTTTGCAACACGCAGTTCGGCAATAACAACCCGTATTGCCAGGACAACGAGATCTCATGGCTGGACTGGGGAATGCTGGAAGAAAACAAGGACATGTTCAACTTTTTCAAAGGAATGATCGCATTTCGCAAGAAGCATCCTGTAGTGAGAAGCGCAACCGCTCCATGTTCGTTCGGTTTGCCGGATGTTAGTTTCCACGGTGAGCAGCCTTGGAAGCATGATTTTGAAGACGACAACCGGACTGTCGGCGTGATGTTCGCCGGCAAGGACGACAATGACAAAGACGACGTCGTATACGTTGCCGTGAACGCCTATTGGGAGCATGTCACCTTCGAGCTGCCGGCTCTTCCGGAGAATCATTACTGGATAATTGCCGCGGACACGGGCGACAGGAACGAACCTCTGAAAAACGAGGGCGGCGGGGCCCAGCCTCACGATAACAAGATCCATTTGACCCCAAGGTCCGTAATGATCCTCGCCGCAATGGAGGCTACTATATGAAAAAACCATTATGGACATTCTTTGCAGGCCTGGTGATGCTTGTCGCCGGTTTGTTCTGGCTGACGTCTATCGTGCAGGTTTCGAGCATATGGGGCTCCGGCTGGCGCATAGGCGGGATAAATGTTTCAGGCGGTTTCACGCTTGTGCCGCTTATTGCCGGTATCCTGTGGATGTTCTTCGACCCCCGCTCGAAAGGCGCGAAGATACTGAGCGCGATGGGCGTCGTGATCATCATAGCGGGCATAATCATGAGCGTGCGGTTTTATGTGCATAACACAAGCCTGTTTGTGTTTATCATTATATTTATATGTATAGCGGGAGGCGCCGGTCTTCTCGCAAGGATGTTCCTCGGCGGGGGCGGTGAGACCGGGGACCGGAATAAAAAGAAATAACAACTCCGGCAGCGGGTTGCCGTATTTAACTTAGACCTGAACAATTACAAATCATTAAGTATAGAAAGGAAACAGCGATTATGAACCGAAGCATACCATTTGAGAAAACAGAACTGAACGCCATAGATATGATCCCCGCAATGTTTTTCGGCCCGGACACCCCTCTCAGGGATACGCCGGTCACGCCGAAAGAAAACATTGCGGCCATGTACTACGACAGGCACCCGTACTGGGTCCCGGGCGGAGCGGACTCGGGAATGCTGAGGACCCCGCTTTACAACGACCTTCTCGGCAGGGGCGGACCGGGCGGCATCACGGACGCGTTCGGCATCCAGTGGGAGTATGTCGAGCAGGTGCACGGCAGCATCGTGAGGCCGGGAACGCCGCTAATGGCGGACGTCAATGAATGGAAGGAAAAAGTGAAATTCCCCGACATCGACTCATGGGACTGGGCTGCTGCGGCAGCGGAAGAGAAAATCGACACGCGGCGCTCTTTCCAAATATCGTTCGTCAACGGATTCTGGTTTGAGAGGCTCATTTCGTTCATGGATTTCCTCCCGGCAGCGATGGCGCTGATAGACGAAGACCAGACAGACGCGATCAAAGAGCTGTTTGAGGCGACGACAAACTTTGCTATGAAGCTTGTGGATAAGTTCTGCGTTTACTGGCCCGCGCTCGACGGGTTCAACATCCATGACGACTGGGGTTCGCAGCGCTCGCCGTTCTTCTCAATGGATACAGCATATGACCTCTTTGTGCCGTATATGAAAGCGCTGACGGACCATATCCACTCAAAGGGGCGCTTCGCGACGCTGCACTCATGCGGCCATAACTTCACGCGCGTGCAGTGTTACATAGACGGCGGTTTCGACAGTTGGGACCCGCAGCCTATGAATGATACGCATGGTTTGTACGATCAGTTCGGCGATAAGATCATTGTGTCTGTGGTGCCGGACCCGATAGACCCGAACACGGCGTCCGAAGATGATATGCGCCAGGCGGCCAGGAATTATTTCGACCGTTTCTGCCAGCCCGGCAAGCCGTCTACTATTAATTATGGCGGCAGGGAGATGCTGACGGATGTGTTCTTCGACGAGCTCTACGAGTATTCCAGAAAGAAATACGGTAGCTACGCGTAGCGCTGCATAGCATAAACTACGGTCTACCTCTGCATAGTCGAAAAATAACTAAATATTCTTCTTGACCTTGGAGTTACTCGAACCTCTATACTGATTTTGACCTAGGTAAACACTGAGCAAAAATCTGTGTTCACCTTGGGAACCATGAAATCAGAGGTGTTCGATATGAGTCCAAAAATACTGCTGCGAAAAGTAATGAAAGCAAACGCGCTTGTCGAAGCGCTCGTGTGCTGGACCGTTGTGTTCGCGGGCGCCGGCGTGCTTATCTTTCATGTGGCGGGCGCTGTGAAAGCCGCCCCGCTATCGGCCGGGGATGTGAGACATGTCCTGTACTCGATCGCTCTGCTGCTCGCTTTGATAACGCTATCCGGCGCGCATCTGTACAAATCATCATCAACGCACATGAAAGCATATGAGGACGTCCTGCGCCTGTTACCCTTCCCCGTCCTGCTGACGGATAGCGAAGCGGTGCTGCGGTACGCTAATCAGCCGGCGCGGGAACTCTTGTGCCTGGAAGACGATTGTGAGTTCGGGCAGTTCAACGTCAGGCACCTGATAGGTGAAAACGGCAGCGTTTGCGAAAAGAAATGGCCGCATAAAGGGAAAAACTGGCTGATAAACGGCACGTGCCTGACCCATGCCGGAAAAGACCTGGGTTACATAATAATCATGAGCCAGGAAAAACCCGGAGGCGAAACCGCCGAACGCAAACGAATTTTCAATGACGCTGTCAAGCTGATCGGCTCACTGGCTTCCATTACTGAGTTCACAAGCTCCTGCGCAGGCAGGGTCATGAGCCTTGCAGACCTGCTCCACGGCATCGCGACCGACGCCGCTTGCGTTGCTGTTGAGGATATTGAAGAAATCATACACTATATAGACTTTGATATGAAGAAGCAGCTTGAGAGCAACAAGGCGGAAATAGATGTGATAATCAAAACTCTCAGTAAACTGGCGCCTAAAGAAATGTAGCGAACCATGACTATTCAGAGGCAGACCGGAGTCGACGTTCAAATTGCATTCTGACAGCGGAACCATAAAGGTACTTGAAGGTTATGGAGCAGACTATGGATAAAAACACGGTATTGAGCCGTTACTTCGGATACTCAGACTTTCGCGGCGGGCAGGGCGAGCTGGTCGGAGCCATAATAAACGGCAGCGACGCGTTTGGCATCATGCCCACAGGCAGCGGCAAGAGCATCTGTTATCAGGTGCCGGCCATTATCGCGGATGGCGTGACGCTGGTAGTCTCCCCTCTTATATCACTGATGAAAGATCAGGTGGCCGCGCTGGCGCAAAAAGGGATCAGGGCCGCGTATATCAACAGCTCGCAGAGCGCAAGCGAGATAAACAGCATTTGCCGCGACTTGATCGGCGGCGTGTACAAACTCGCCTATATCGCACCCGAACGGCTGCAGAACAGCGGCTTTGCCGCAGCCGCAAAACAGATGAAAATACCGATACTTGCTGTGGACGAGGCGCACTGCATATCGCAGTGGGGGCATGATTTCCGCCCCAGCTACCTAAAAATCAGCGATTTCATTGAAATGCTGCCAACGAGGCCCGTGATCTGTGCATTCACAGCTACAGCGACGCAGAAAGTCGGTAAAGACATAGTGCAGTCTTTGAAAATGCACAGCCCGGTGTGCGTGACCACAGGGTTTGACAGGCCTAACCTGCGCTACGAAGTCCTCTCACCGGCAAACAGGCTGGAAACGCTCAGAAAAATAGTAAACCAGCGCAAGCAACAGTGCGGGATCATATACTGCAACACGCGCAGGACCGTCGAACGCGTGCAGTCCAGCCTCCGCGGGGCGGGCATCCCTGCGACGAAGTACCATGCAGGGCTGGCAGACGATGAGAGGCAAACCAACCAGGATGATTTTCTCTATGGAGACTCCCCTGTTATGGTCGCAACCAATGCATTCGGCATGGGGATCGACAAGCCTGACGTGCGTTACGTCGTACATTATAATATACCGCAAAGCCTTGAGTCATATTACCAGGAAGCCGGCCGCGCGGGAAGGGACGGCGGGAACTCCGTTTGCATACTCCTTTACTCTCCCGAAGACATCCACACAGCGAAAAACCTGATCCAGGATGAGGAAGCCAAAGCAGGTTTGAGCAAAAGAGAGCGCCGCATCACAATGAGGCGCGATTTTGCACGCTTGCGCGAAATGATCGGGTATTGCAAGGAGTCTGAATGCCTGCGCAGGTATGTTCTGGAGTATTTCGGTCAGCATCACGGCAAAAACTGCGGAAACTGCAGCAATTGTTAAGCGGAATGCAATTTGAACGCCGGCTACGGGCTGCCGTGCGTAATTAAGCATAGACCTGAACAGTTACAGCGCGTAATAATGCACGGCGGCTGTTTGACAGCCGCCGCGCCTTTTTAGGTTATTGCGGGTTTTCGGTACCGAACTCTTCGATGCACATGCGCTCCACATATCCCAGGACCTTATATCTGCTCCTGTCCGGCAGTTTCCTGAACATGCACAATAGCTTCTGCTCAGTGTCGCTGACAAAAGACGCAGAGGTATTTTCCGAAAGCAACCAATCCAGCGGAACATCGAAGTACGCAGCCATTGCATTAAGGATAGGCTTCCTTGGAGCAGCTAGATCATGCTCCCATCTGTAAATGGAATTCATTGACACTCCAAGGATTTCACTCTGCTCTTGAAGCGTTTTTTTGGACCTGAGCCGCAAGCTTCTGAGCTTCTCTCCGAGACTCATGAGAATCCCCCCCTTTCTCTTTTATACTAAGAGCATAAGTGTTCGAGTAACTTGAAGGTCAACAGTTTTCTACAAAAATTTTGAGTTTTTTTTGCGGAAATCCGCAGGGGGGGTAGAGTAGACCGGCAAACGCAGTGATTGCAACGAATTGACGCATTCAATGCTTCGGTTTGTCACAGGAAAAGAACAGTTTCCGGCAAAAAGCAGCGTTTTTTTGCGGCGGTATCTTAGACAAATCATGGCTATTTCCTTAATGTTACTTGAACTTTTGTTGAGTGAAATGTGTAAAACCAACACGATTTATTGCAAATTACACGCACAGCATGGTAAAATGAACGACACCGCCAGCAGTGCATTCCGCCAGCGACACATTCCGTCAGCAACACATTCCGCCAGCAACACATTCCATGTAAAGAGGATAAGCGACTATGGTCAATAACGATTTTTTGTCTATTCAGGAATTCTCAAAGCTGTCCGGCATTGAATCTTCCACATTGCGGTATTGGGATGAGATCGGCATCTTTTGCCCGCTGATGCGCAATGATGAAAACAATTACCGGTATTACTCCACGGCGCAGCTCCTTGCGCTCAACTTCGTAACTACGCTGAGCGACCTTGAGATCCCACTGAAGACTATCGCGAACCTGCGCGAGGACCGCGACCCGGACAAGATCCTCGACCTCCTTGAGAAGCAGGAGAAGCAAATGGATATGGAAATGCGCAACCTTCGCCACCGCTACTCAATAATCCATGCGCGCCGCGAGCTTATAAACTTCGGGGTAAAGGCGGATGAAGCCGACATAGGTCTCGTCAGCATGGAAGGCATGGATATGATCCTCTGGCCGCAAAACACTTATAAAGAAAACGACACTTTTGTCCAACCGCTTGCAGCGTATGTTCCGGAGGTGGGAGAGCGCCATATCAACCTAAGCTTTCCCGTCGGCGGGTATTACAACACGCTGAGCGCGTTCGCAAAGAATCCGGGGTGGCCGGACCACTTTATTTCGCTTGACCCGACAGGAACGCATACAAAAAAAGCCGGGGACTATATCGTTGGATATGTCCGCGGCTATTATGGCAATATGGGGGATCTGCCCGACAGGATGTCGGCATTTGCAAAAGAAAATTCGCTGAAGCCCGCCGGGCCGTTATACCTTGTGTATCTTTACGAGGAGTTCACCACCCAGGACACTTCAAACTACCTCGCCCAGGCAAGCGTCGCAGTGAAACCTGAAAAGCGCTGACCCCCGATCTCTCAGCGAAGCGCGATGTGCACGTCGCGGAGCTGGCGTTCGGAGACTTCGCCGGGAGCGCCGAGCATAAGGTCCTGCGCGTTGCCGTTCAGCGGGAAAGCAATTACGTCGCGCAGGCTGTCCTCACCCGCGAGCAGCCTTACTATCCTGTCAATGCCGGGCGCCATGCCCGCGTGAGGCGGCGCTCCGTACTGAAATGCTGTGTATAACGCGCTGAAGCGTTTTTCAAGCTCATCTTCCCCGTAACCCGCGATTGCGAACGCTTTTTTCATGATTTCAGGCGAGTGGTTACGGACTGCGCCGGACGACAACTCCACGCCGTTGCACACCACATCATACTGGTATGCGTAGACCTCCAGCGGGTCTTTTTTTTCAAGGGATTCCATTCCGCCCTGCGGCATCGAAAACGGGTTATGCGTAAAATCTATCCCCTTTGTCTCGGGGTTGTACTCATACATCGGGTAGTCTGTGATGAAGCAGAACTCAAAGGCGTCTTCGTCGATGAGGCCGAGTTCCCTGCCGAGCCAGCCCCGGATTTCCCCCGCGAGCCCGTCGACAGCTGCAGCCGCGTCGCAAATGAAGAACAATGTATCGTTTTCTTTCATGCCGGTCGTATCGATCAGCTCTTTTTTTTGCGCGTCCGACAAGAACTTTTCGATCGGGCCTTTGAAATCCCCGCCAGAAAGAGTCAGGTATCCCAAGCCTTTCATGCCGATGTTTGTCGCAAACTTCAGGGAGTTGTCAAAGAAGCTCCTTGGCCTGCCGGAACAGTCGGCCAGTATCCCGCGAACGGGTTTGCCCTTGAACAGCGCGAAGTCGACCTGCGCGAAAAACCCTGTCAGGTCGCAAATGATAAGCGGGTTCCTTAGGTCCGGCTTGTCCGAGCCGTATTTCATCATTGACTCGTCATAGGTGATGCGCCGGAAGGGCGCTGGCGAGACTTTTTTATCTGTAAACGCTGTGAATGTGTTGTGCAAGACTGTCTCCGCGACTGAAAATACATCCTCCTGTTCGGCGAATGCCATCTCGAAGTCGAGCTGGTAGAACTCCCCGGGTGAACGATCTTGCCGCGCGTCCTCGTCGCGGAAGCAGGGGGCTATCTGATAGTATTTTTCAAACCCCGATACCATCAACAGCTGCTTGAACTGCTGCGGCGCCTGCGGCAGCGCATAGAATTTGCCTTTGTGACGGCGGCTCGGTACAAGATAGTCGCGCGCCCCTTCCGGCGACGACGCGGTGAGGATGGGCGTGTTTATCTCTATAAAGCCGAGAGACTCCATCTGCGCGCGCAGGAAACTGACTATTTTCGACCGCAGGACGATATTGCGCCGAATTTCAGGATTGCGAAGGTCGAGGTAGCGGTACTTCAGGCGGACTTCCTCTCGCGTGGCTGCTGATTCGTTTATTTCAAACGGCAGCGCGTTTTTGCATGGCCCCAGCACTTCAAGCGTATCCGCAAACACCTCTATGTACCCTGTGCTGAGTTTTGGATTTATTGTGTCCTCCGACCGGGCCCGCACTTCCCCGGAAACGGCGATGACCGCTTCCCTGTTGACTCCGTCGAGCATTGAGTCGTCGTGCAGGACGATTTGCGTTATCCCGCTATGGTCGCGCAGATCCAGGAACTTGACGCCGCCATGGTCGCGGATAGTGTCCACCCACCCCGCTAAGTCGACGCGCTCCGCAATTTTATCCGTCCCCAATTGTTCTGCAATTTGTTTCCTGTGCATTGATATTTCCTCCTTTGAAGGTGTTTGCCCGTTCCCGCAGTCCGGAGGTTATGCGGAATAACAGGAGCAAAAAACCCGCCCCGGAAATGATAAATCACTTCCGGGACGAGTTATTGAAATTAACCCGCGGTGCCACCCGAATTGACGCGCAGAGCATACGCGCCCGCTTTGTATTATACTAGTTGCTGTTTCCCCGGGAGCGTCCCCTGCTTACTACTCATCCAAACCGCGCTTTCAGCCGATGGCGCGGAATCTCTGCCGGACTTTCCGAAAAAGCGGAGTCTCCCGTTTGTGGCGGCCAGGTAACCGCTGATTACCTAGCGCTTCGCAGAGCGCGTTAGTCTGTTACGTATGGCAGCAATGCTATCTGACGCGCGCGCTTGATTGCGACCATCAGACGCCTCTGGTGCTGGGCGCAAACGCCTGTAGTCCTCCTCGGCAGGATCTTGCTGCGTTCGGAAAGATAACGGCGAAGTTTGACAGAATCCTTATAGTCTATGTCCTGGGCTTTATCGACGCAGAACTGGCATACCTTCCTGCGTTTGCGAGTGTTATGCTGTCTGCTTTCTCTATCTGCTGGCATTATATCGATCCTTTCTAGAACGGTAGTTCTCCGTCGTCAATGTCAAGGTCGGAGAACTCTGAACCGGTGACTGGTGTGGAAAAGCTAGGGCTGTAATCATCCCGCGGCTCGACCGGGCCGAAGCTCGCTTCCCTGCTCTTTTTGCTTTCTGTGAAATATATGTTATCCGCAACGACCTCGGCGCTCCTGCGCTTATTGCCTTCTCTGTCGGTCCAGTCGCGGATCTGAAGGCGGCCTGTGACGGCTGCCATCTGGCCTTTGGTGAAATACCGCGTCACGAACTCCGCTGTGTTTTGCCATGCTACGATGTCGATGAAATCCGTCTGGCGCTCGCTGCCGTCTTTCGGGGTGAACCTTCTATCGACAGCAAGCGTGAATGACGCGACGGGGGTGCCGCTCTGCGTGTGGCGAAGTTCCGGGTCGCGGGTGAGCCTTCCCATGAGTACGATGTTGTTCATGCCGCCCCCCTACTCTTCCATCACTGTGATGAGCGAACGCATGATACCGTCGGTGATCTTGAGTACGCGGTCGATTTCCGCCGGGAAATCCGGGGCCGCCGTGAACCTTACCAGCACGTAATACCCTTCCGGCTTGTCGTTGATCAGATATGCCAGCTTTCGCTTGCCCATTTCTTCCTGTTCGTCAACTGTTCCGTTTGTTTCTATCAGCGCTTTGAATTTCTCGATCGTAGCAGCGATCTGCTCTTCGCCGATATCAGCGTCGATGATGTACATCAGTTCGTACTTTGCTGTTGTTTTTGCCATTATTTTTGCACCTCCTTATGGACTTATGACCCCCGGTCAGGCCGGGAGTAAGGATTATTGCGGCGTCAAAGACGCACCCGGATATTATACACCAACATTTTGCAATGTCAAATAATATTTTTGAGGCGTCCGACGCTTGCTAATTTGAGTTTCCCCATATTTCCCTCTGTCTTCCCTTGGCGCCCTGCTTCGAGCTATTTTGCTATACAGTCACAACAGACAGAGAAGTTTTTCGATTATCCTCGGAATAGCGGTACGGCTTTGGTAAGAACAGCTTGTGAAATGCAGTGCCTCCCCGGAGAACCAGCTCTTTACCGAGCAACGGGTCATTTGCGATTTCACAGATCGCCTGAGAAAGCAGCAAGTCCTGTTCAATATCGTCCCTGGTCGCCCAAGGATGATTTACGCCCCATTGAGTTATGTCATTTGCATAAATCATACGTCAGGCTCTATCCTTTCATTGAGATCAATAGACCACCTGTTGTCGATATGGTCGCTGTAAACTTTATACGAAGTAAGCTTTGACACTTTTACAGTACTCTCCTTGCTAAGTTTAGCCAGAATATCCAGCTCTGACGTTTCGGTGAAGTTCTCAAGAATCCAGCCTAGACGACGTAGCGCGGAAATTGGGAACAGGGGCGAACATGCTGCTATTTCATTGATGAATGGTTCTTCGGTTTCACTAAGTTCGATGATAATATTAGCAGCATTGTCAAGACCCGCAGCAATACTCAGATCATTTGCGACACTGAGCATTGTCGCGGCTCTTGTAGAAACTTTAACCGCACCAGTCTGTGTTTTATAACGAAATGATGGCAAAAAGCCAACATTGCTTCTATGAAAAAACCTGAAGTCGGAACGCCCAACAATCCGGTTTCGCACGTGTCTTTCCGTCGCCACTTGAAATACTTGCACCGCATGATGGCTGGCGCCAAGAATGGAAGCGGCGGACATCCATCCAATGTAATAGTCAATTTCAAGAAATCGCATCATCTTGTCGATATAGTATATTGCTTCTGGCGCGCCCCATTGACGGTATTCAAAAGGGACTGGTATCCAAAAGCCGCGGCACGGCGAAATAATCTCACCGCGTTTCACCAGAGGAGCGAGCCTCTGCAACATTTGGTTTTGTGACACGCCAAGTAATGCCGATAATTCTTCATTAGTAACAGCAGTAATTCCGTAAGATAACAGCCAACTAACTGCTTCGGCAGTCCTGATCGAA
>Ga0082212_10001818_pt1 | contig 31456 bp, 24 predicted proteins | sample TergutNt197P3_FD_71548 | JGI IMG/M metagenome (GOLD analysis project Ga0082212, IMG submission 71548) | Neocapritermes taracua P3 segment gut microbial communities from Petit-Saut dam, French Guiana - Nt197 P3 | ecosystem: Host-associated > Arthropoda: Insects > Digestive system > Gut ...
AGCCTCCCTCAAACCATGGAATCGCCACCCACCCTGGCGGATGCCCCTCTGATAAAATCCCTCTCGGTTGCAATAAACGAAGTGTACGGGGTAAAACCCCGGCCCATAGGCATCGGTGGCGGCACCGTTGCAGGCCCCCTGCGTAAAATAGGAATGGATTGCGCGGTTTGGTCGAAACTCAACGACTGCGCCCATCAGCCCAACGAATACGTCCTTTTGGACAATATTGTTGGCGACGCTAAGGTTATGGCGATGCTGATGGGGATTTAACGCCGGGCTGTTTGCCGGGGTTGATTGTCTGCGAGGGGTTTAATACCCCGCCCTTCAGGGCGCTTAAAATGGGTATTAAACCCCGAGACAAATACCTCACCAAAACAACATACCCCGTCCCTTCAGGGCGGGGTTGTTGATTTCTGTTTTTTGGATTCCGTTAATATCTTTTACCAGCTGTAGAACGCAATCCTTGTTATTTGCATCATAAACCCAGTTATTGTCAAATTCTTCAATTATGTTTACGTTTTTTGTTTTAGGGTTACAGATCACAAGGCTGTGAAACTTTGTCCTGTTTTCCCTGGCGGCGATTATTTTATTTTTGGTTGGATCGTCAAAATCGGCCATTACAAAATCGGAAACCATAATGACATCGGCTTTTTTGTAATCTTCCGTCTCAATCATTCTGAGGGCTTCATGAATGGCCGGTGCGGCTTCCGTTCCCCCGTAAAATCCCCTGGAAAGAAATTCGATCAATTTTTCAAAGTTATCCTTCAGATTGGTTATGTTAAGGGTTTCAATGGTTTTTGAGAATGAAATTAAATAGCATTTTCTGTTATCAACACCTGCAATTTTTAAGAGGGCCAGGCAGAGGGTTTTGGCGACTGTTTCCGGTTTTCCGCGCATGGAACAACTGGTATCGACACAGATAATAAACGGACCTTTTTCCACTTCCTTTTCTTTCAGCCGTTTATAGATGAATCCCTCTTTTTCCCATGACAGGATCTTTGTCTGATATTCAAGAGTCTGTAGTTTTTTTTCGGTGAATTTTTTATAAAATAGCAGTTCCGTTGTTTCTCCGGCAAATAAGACTGTTTCGGCGGGAAGTATACTGCTGATGTCATCGCTTTCATGTATACCGATAAATTCCGATCTGGCGGTCGGTTCGTCTTTCCATACCGGTTTAATAACCGTTTCGGTGTAAATTTCTTCCTCGCTTTCCCTTTCCTCCTGCCGTGCCCTTCCCAGCGTATCGGCAAGTTCCTGTAACGATTTATCTTTCTGTAAAATTAGCGCATATTTTTTCAGAATATCAAAGTTAACTCTTTGCCAGCGGCCCCTGCTCATGTCCCACATCTGTCCCGGCTCATCCATATAAGGCAGAACCCCCCGGAGTTTTTTAAGCCGGTCAATTTGTCTGTAAAGCGCTATGAAAAAATTTTTCCGCTGTTCCTCAATGATTGCAAATTCCCATTTCATCTTTTTTTGAAAAAGTAAATTGCTCCATTTTTCTGTAAAATACTCCTTAATGCTTTGAAAATTTATAGTTCTTTTCTCGTTTTGAAAGGATAGGCTATTTTGGAATTCTTCGTAAAAAAATTCGGTATCAAGCGTTTGTTGTTCATAGGTTTCCCGGATAAAAGGATCTGTTTTCTCCCATGATTGTTCAAAGGAATTTATATCGTTTTGCCAAAAGTTATCCAAAAGAGCCTGTTCTTTTTCAAAAGGATTCCCGATTTTTTCTATATGCTTTTTTGTTCTGTTGACAAATTCAAGAATATCTCCGGTAATATGTTCCGTAAAACTAGGATCTTCGGTACAGAGTTCCCGCATGGCATCGTCAGAAAAAATACTCTCCCTGATAGAGGTGAAGTTATCGGTGCTTGTATCAGGCATTTAAAGCTGCTTTTTCTAAGGCCATTATGGAATGAATATAATGCCCTTTACGGTTAACATCAACTCCCGGAAATAACGGAAATAAAAGTCTTCCCCCCTAAAAAAGTCGTTTTGACAAACGCCGTCGTCTGCCTTATGATATATTTGAGGGGTGGCAGAGGAGGTTGCTCATGGCTAATAAAACAACGGATGTTGGTTTTAACGCAAAGAAAGGAAAAGGGGGCTTACTCGTAAAAATATCGGGTATATCCTCTGTTTTTGTACTTCTGGCAATAGTGGTAATGGCGTTTCTGGGTATTTTTACCATGCAGAAGCTGAGTTTTGAAACTGCCGTGATTATGGGTGAAAACAAACTCAAAGGTGATATGGCTTCTTTTCAGCTTATACTGTCCCATGAATACGGCCGCCTTAGTCTGAGAGATACCTACCTGGTGGATCAGCAGGGAAATTTTATCAATTACCAGTACGGGGTTGTAGACCGGTTATCTGCGGATTTAGGCATAGTGGCGACCATTTTTATCCGTGACGGTGACGATTTCCGGCGAATCAGCACCAGCATTGTCAACAGTGAGGGGAAAAGGGTGGTTGACACTTTTCTGGGATCGCAGAGTGCGGCATACCCGTCTGTTATCTCCGGTAAAGAATACATCGGACATGCGGTTATTCTGGGCAAAGATTATCTGGCAGAGTACTGGCCGTTTTTCGCTTCGAACGGCAGGGATGTTATCGGTATTTTATTTATCGGTATAGAGATGGAGTCAATTCAAAATATCATCACCCGGAGCAGTAACATTCAAATAATGAGGATTTCCGTTATTGCGGTAATTATTTTACTGTTATCGATCCTGTTAACCGCTCTGAGCAGCCGGTTTGTTGTGGTAAAGCCCATTAAGTCCGCGGTGGAAATGCTCAGGGAAATATCCGAGGGAGAAGGGGATCTGACCAAACGGCTTATTGTTTCCGGTAGAGATGAAATCGGTACCATGGCATATTATTTTAATCTGACTCTGGATAAAATAAAGGCCCTGATCGTTCACATCAAACAGCAGGCGGTAATATTGTCCGATATCGGTACTGAACTTGCCGGCAATATGACCGAAACGGCGGCGGCTATCAACGAAATTACTGCCAACATTCAAAGCATCAAAAGCCGTGTCATCAACCAGAGCGCCGGTGTTACCCAGACCAACGCGACCATGGAACAGATAACGGTTAATATCGACAAACTGAACGAGCATGTGGAAAGGCAGTCCTCCAGTGTGTCACGATCTTCTTCCGCTATCGAGGAAATGCTTGCCAATATTCAATCTGTCGCAGCCACACTCGTTAAAAACACCGACAATGTTAACGCGTTGACTGAAGCGTCTGAAGTCGGACGTTCGGGGTTACAGGATGTTGCCGGCGCAATACAGGAGATAGCCCGAGAATCGGAAGGTCTTTTGGAGATCAACTCCGTAATGGAAAATATCGCCAGTCAGACCAATCTGCTTTCCATGAACGCCGCAATTGAGGCGGCTCATGCCGGGGAAGCCGGCAAGGGCTTTGCGGTAGTGGCGGACGAAATCCGCAAACTTGCCGAAAGTTCCGGTGAACAGTCGAAGACCATCGGCACGGTTCTCAAAAAAATTGCAGCATCGATTGACAACATAACACGGTCTACGGAAAATGTTCTTAACAAATTTGAAGCCATAGACGGAGGGGTAAGAATCGTAGCGGAGCAGGAGGCAAACATCCGTCACGCCATGGAAGAACAGGGACAGGGAAGTAAGCAGATACTGGAATCAATCGGTGAACTGAACGAAATTACCGGGCAGGTAAAAAGCGGCTCGATGGAAATGCTTGAAGGTTCCAAAGAGGTTATTCAGGAGAGTAAAAATCTTGAAAAAGTCACACAGGAAATAACCGAGGGTATGAACGATATGGCGCTGGGGGCGGATCAGATCAATCAGGCGGTGCATCACGTAAACGAGATAAGCGGTAAAAACCAGGGAAATATAGATCTTCTGGTAAAGGAAGTCTCACGGTTTAAGGTTGAGTGAGAAGGGAATTAACAGTAATAAAGTCATTTTCCAAATCCGTATGTCTGGGCGATTTCCAAAATTCTATTTTCAACATCCTTGAACGTATCTACAACAGCGGGATCAAACTGAGTTCCCCTGTTTTCTAAAATGATACCGCTTGCCCGGGTATGACCCATGCCTTTGCGGTAAACTCTGTTCTCGGTTAATGCATCGTACACGTCCGCGACAGCCATTATCCGCCCGCATAAAGGAATATTGTTTCCGGCAAGACCCCGAGGGTAGCCTTTGCCGTCATAACGTTCATGGTGGGAACCTGCAATGAGGCAGCCGTAACGAAGGTAACTTTGGCAGGGCATCCTTTGCTGCATTCGCTCGACAATCATCTCGCCAATCTGGGCATGACGTTTCATAGCGGTAAACTCTACATCGTCAAGCCTGCCGGTTTTAAGCAGAATGCGGTCGCTGATGGCTATTTTTCCGATATCGTGGAGCGGGGAAGCCCGCACCATTAACTGCAATTCCGCATGATTTAACTCGTCCGGGAAAAGGCCCTGGTTGATCATTTCATTTCCCAAAAGTTCGACATATTTTGACGTGCGTGTCACGTGACCACCGGTATTTTCGTCACGACATTCAATCAGTTCCGCGAAAGACGTGGCGATACTGTCAGACAGAGAAATTACTTTCTGCTCGGTTCTGGCCTGATAGGATGCAAAGCGCAGGTGTAATCCTATTCTGTGAAGCAATACGCTTTTTTGTGCGGGTTTGGTGATAAAATCCCTGGCTCCCGACTCCAGCGCCTTTACTTCTGTTGCCGCGTCATGGCTGGCGGTGAGGAAGATCACCGGGATCCTGTCCAGATACGGATTCTGCTTGAGTCGTGCGATTACATTAAAACCGTCCATGTCCGGCATTTCTATATCCAGCAGGATAAGATCGGGTTTTTCTTTGGCGCATATCTGCAGGGCCAGCATTCCCGACTTTGCCAGCGAAACTTCATAATCGTCGGAAAGGTGGGAGACGATTTGCTTCAGGACTGAAAGATTGTCGTCAACCACCAATATTCGTTTCATGGTAATAATTCCATCCTTGATTCTTTGATAATTTATTGGTTGTTGTAAAAAGCAGGGAAAATTTATCCTGTACTTTGATGAAAACATCAACAATCCGTGGATCAAATTCTTTGCCCCGGCTGTCGAGTATTTTTCGGCATGTTTCTTCGTGGGAAAGACCTTTACGGTAAACCCTGTCGGTAACACACGCATCGTATACATTGGCCACCGCCATGATCCTGCAGCACAGGGGTATGTCATCACCTTTGAGGCCCCGGGGGTATCCCGTACCGTCGTAACGTTCGTGGTGGCCTTCGGCAATGGTAATGGCTGTTTTTAGATAATGCTGGTCGGGGGAACGGTTGTAAATTGTTTTCAGCACCCGGCCTCCTATGAGGGTGTGCTGTTGAATTTCCCGGAATTCTTCGTCTGTTAAAGGGCCGCGTTTGAGCAGGATAAGATCGCTTACCCCGATTTTCCCCACATCATGAAAGGGGGCCGCTCGTTTTATTATGGCGATATCCTCGGCGGTAATTTGATCCGGGAAAATTTCCGCATCAAACAATTCTTTAGCCAACAGTTCCGCATATTCACTGGAACGCAGCACATGACCTGCAACATTATAATCCTTGCAGTCTAAAAGTTCCGCAAAGGCCGTACCGATGTTATCCTCCACTTCTTTTACCATATGTTCCAAATGGAGCTGGTAAGCGGAAAATTCAAGGTGCAGATCTATTCTGTGAAGCAGTATATCGGTGTTTGCCGGTTTGGTGATAAAATCCATGGCCCCCGAATTCAAACACCTTACTTCCGTGTCCGGATCGTTGTTGCCGGTCAGGAAAATTACCGGTATACGGGCCAATTCGGGATCCGCCTTTAGCCGGGAGATGGTACTGTAGCCGTCCATATCGGGCATTTCCACATCCAGAAGAATCAGGTCGGGTGGTTCCTTTTCACAGATCTGCAATGCCAGTTCCCCCGACTTTGCCAAAGACACCTCGTAAGCCCCCGACAACTGGGCGCTTATTTGTTTTAGGCTTATCAGGTTATCATCCACAACCAAAACAGACTTCACCTTTCATGCCGCCTTTTTTAAGGGTGCTTTGTCCCTTTCAGGGACAGCTTGTCCTGCGGACAAACCGATTCCAATTTACCTCGAATAGCTTCATATTCGAGGTTATCAATTTGTTCCCTCAGCCATTTTGTCAATTCCCCTCCGGATTCGTATTCATACGATTCAAGTTCGTTCATTACTTCTTCCATAAGTGTTGATTTGTACCTCTTTACCGCTTCCAGCAAGGTGGCGAGCAGAGCGGGATCGGGTGCGGACGTTTTCCGCTTTATTTGTTTTCCCTCGGCTACTTTTTGCAGCAATTTTTCGATATCATGAAGGAGCAATTCAACTGCTTCGATAAAGACCGTATTTTTTTCCTGTACACGGACAAAATCCTTTTCTCTCACCAGATGTTCCAATTCCTCAGCCTGTCTGCCGATACCGTCCGCGCAGATACCGAAACAGGCGCCTTTTAATCCGTGTACGGTAACTGTATATTCCGTAAGAGTTTCCCGGGAAAGGCCCTTTAGTTTTTCCAGCAGGGGCGGAGTGTGTATATGCCAGGAACGGAGAACGTCAAGGTACGCGGTTTCGCTGCTGTATCTTTCCCCGCCCTGAATAAGATCGATACCGTCAACTACAAAATCGTTAAGTACGCTGTGTGTGCTGTCCGTCTGTTTCTGTCGGATCGTGAGGATTTCTTCTTCGGCAGCCCTAATAATTTCGGGGCTCTGCTTGTTCCGCACCCAGGCGTTCAGGACCGCATCAAGCTGCATAATATCAATAGGTTTGGATATAAAACCGTTAAACCCGTTTGTAAGGAACATTTCTTTGCTCCCCGCCAAAGCGTTGGCTGTAAGTGCCACAATAGGAACTGTTTTTCCGTAATCGCCGGCAATCTCGTTGCGTATAATTCGTACCGCTTCCATGCCGTCCATTCCCGGCATCATGTGATCCATCAGAACAAGATCGTAACGGAATAATCCGTCTGTTTCACATGCGGTGCAGATTTTATCAACAGCTTCCTGACCGCCGGAGGCGGTATCTATGGACAAACCGTAGGGCAGCATCAGGCCTTTGACGACATCCAGATTTATTTCCACATCGTCCACTACCAGTACCCTGCCGTAGGGCATATAATTTCGCACCAGTCTGAGGCCCTGATTACGGCTGAGTTCCTTAAATCGAAGATGTTCCAAATTCCTCGCGGTTATTTCACCGATTGGAGTTTCATCGGTAATTTGCTGAATAACCCGCACGGTAAAAACAGAACCTTTTCCGTATTCGCTGTCCGCAGTGATACTCCCGTTCATCAGTGTCACTAATTTTTTTGTTATGGAAAGTCCCAATCCGGTTCCTTCAATATAGCGGTTTGTTTTCGCGTTAAGCTGCCGGTATTCCGAAAAAAGATTGGGAAGATCTTCTTTTTTAATGCCGTGTCCCGTATCTTTTACCGTAAATATCATCAGGGCGTCGTCCCCCAAATTTTCCCAGGAAACGGTAAAGGTAACGCGTCCCTCTTCGGTATACTTAAAAGCGTTTGAGAGAAGGTTATTGAGTATCTGTTTAACCCTCAGTTCGTCACCGAAGAGTTTTGACGGCAGAGTTTCATCAACTTTCAAATTGAACGTGATATTTTTTGTCCCGATTCGTACGATGTTAAGTTGGATTGAATCGTTGATCAGGCTCGGAACATCGTATTCAACCGGAAGCAGATCAAAACTCCCCGCTTCGATTTTTGAGATGTCCAGAATATCATTGATGATGGACAGAAGGCTTGAACCGGAACTGTGTATTTTTTCTATATCTGTGCGTGTATCCATGGGCAGTTTTTTCTGTAATTCAATTTCCGAAAGGCCGATTATCGCGTTCATCGGTGTGCGGATTTCGTGGCTCATGGTGGCCAGGAAGGCGGTTTTGGAACGGGATGCGGCTTCGGCTTCGAACTTCGCGTTCATTACGGGGGTAATGTTAATAAAATTAACCAGCCGTCCCTTTACCACATTGGTCAGTTCAAAAACCTCAATTTCAAAGAAGAACTGCCGCCCGTCCAGTGCGATTCCCCGGATGATCCGACCGGTATTTTCTGTTGTTAAAACTTCATAAAAAAGATCCTGGAGATGCCTGTCTTTCAACAGATCAAATATTGATCTGCCCCTTGCCAAAAACGGATTTTTAAGATGTATCAATTCCATAAGAGAATTACCGATATACGTTACTCTGTTCAGCGGATCTAACATGACGATTGCTTCGGGAGCTACCGAAAGCATACTGACAAAAGAATCCCGGGCTTTTTGGGCTTCGTTATTTTTATCTTCGGCGAAGACCACCACCAAATAAATAAACAGGGATGCTCCTGCGGAAGTAAACCAGTGGTACAGCAATTCCGTCTTGGACAATTCGTAGGGGCCTGTTTCAATATCAATAACTAATTTTAAAATTCCAAATGTAATTTGCAGACCCGTAATCAGATTGGATATAAGAATGAATTTCAGAAATCCCCTGCTGTTGTAGAACAACGCCCCCAGGCAGCTTATCCCCAGACAGATGGTAAGATAATCCCAATAATTTCCTGTTAAATAGGACGCATAGGTATGTACCAGGTAAAGAACAAAAGGTATGGAAAAAGCCTCACTGACAAACCGGTTCAAACGGTGCAGAATCAGGATCAATATAAAGCTAACAGTTACAAATAACGCAGTGATAAAAAAGTCCCGTGATCCGCGCGTATTGGCATCCAGAAGGGAAAAAACGGAAAACAAGAACAGGACGGATAAGTTTAAAAGATAAGCGCGGCGGGACTTGATATTAAAGGTTCCTTTCATCGCCGCCTCCCTTGTATCCCTGCCGGCCGGCATCCACAAAATTTACCGCGGCCGGAAGCAGTTCCACCGTGAGTTCGTTTTCGTAAAAAACCTGATCGTCCATACTCACGATCAGGTGACTGTCTGACCGGATGTTTATTTTCCTGCCATGTTTGTAGGTGAAAATCCGGGGAAATTTTTTGTACCGGCCTGACAGATAGAAGGGAAGCAGGAAGAAAGCCCGCAGCCCCCCCCTGCCCTGGATAAGGAGCATATCCAGAATGCCGTCATCGGGCATGGCACTGTTTAAAGGATGCAAACTACCGCCGTAATACGATCCGTTGAAAACGGAAACAGTCAAAAAAAAACCACCGGTAGTTTCACCGTCTATTTCCACTTCGTATTGACGGTGCAGCAGCTTCCCGTCCAAATAGGTGGCAAAGGCCCCTGTGAGATAGAGAAAAGTGTACAGCCGCCTGCTTAACCATTGCGTCAGGGCGTTGCTGTTTTCCATTCGTGCCCGTATTTTCAGGGTGCGTCGGAGAGCGTCGGCTTCCACACCGACAATACAATAATCCAGAGCGTAGTTGTTTCCGCATCGTATAACATCCATGGGAACTGCGGGGGATTCATACTGCCGGAGCATACTTTGGAACAGGATTTTATTACCCTTGCCGAATCCCCGGATAAAATTATTGGTTCGGCCGTAGGGGATTGCGGCAAGTTCGGCATTTTCAAGCCCCATCACACCGTTCAGGCAGTCGAATAAAATTCCGTCTCCTCCGACTGCATACACCCTGAGGGTTGTATTTTCGGGAAGGTCTCCGGAAAAAAAGGGGATAAAACCCGCCGCATCCCGGGGAAATCGTGAAATGTGTATTTTATAGTTATTATTTTTAATACTTTTGAAGAATTCATGGATACCGGAAATAACCATGTCCTTTTTCCATTTATGCCGAAAAGAATTCGGGTTAATAATAAAAAGGTGTTTGACTATGCGGCTCTCCGAAATCATTTTTTCAATCCATTGTGCAGCTGTTAAGCGGCCAGTTCATGAGAATCAAGCCGGACCCATGAACATTTTATTTATTACTAAAATAATAATAATATAAATAACCGGCCGGGACAATAATAATTTACCTTTCCGGGCAAAACATGATACGCTTCCTCAATGCAGTACACCGAAATTCTTAAAAAACTACATAACACTGATAATGAATACCGTTATTTGGAAAGGGCGGCAGCCGTACTCCAATGGGATCAGGAGGTAAACCTGCCGCCGGACGGAGTGGAAGAACGGGCCGAACAGCTGGCCCTGCTTGAAGGCATAGCCCACGGGCGGCTTACCGAACCGGCAACGGGACTGCTTCTTGCCGAAGCGGGATCAACCGAAATAAACCCCCGGGGTGACGAAAACCTGCCCCCGCTTGAACGTGACTTTTTACGGGTGATGCGCCGCCGTTATGATCGCGCCGTAAAACTCCCTCCCGATTTTGTCAGTACTTCGGCCCGGGCCGAAGGGCTTTCCCAGGCGGCATGGGCGGATGCGCGGCAGAACAACGATTTTTCCGCTTTTCTGCCCCACCTGAAAACCATGATCGGTATCGCCCGAAAAAAAGCGGAATACTGGCGCACCGGTAGCACCGTAAAGGATGCCTTGCCTTTGTATGACGAACTTTTGGATGTTTACGAACCGGGCATGGGTGAAACGGAAATAAGCGCGTTGTTTGCCGAATTGGGGGAAAGGCTTTCCGCTTTGCTGAAAAGGATAAGCGCTTGCGCGGCGCCGGACACATCCTTCCTCAGACAAACATTCGATACCGACCGGCAGGCCGCTTTCAGCGGAAAACTTACGGACTACCTCGGTTTCGACCGCCGCAGGGGGAGGCTGGATGTAAGCGCCCATCCTTTTACCGCAACTCTCGGCTCCCACGATATACGCATTACCACACGCTATTTTCCCGACAATCTTCTATCGGGCCTGTTTTCGGTTATACACGAAACAGGTCATGCCATGTATGAAGCAGGTTTTCCGCAGGAACTGCACGGCACCTGCCTTGCCGACGGTGCTTCAATGGCTGTCCATGAATCCCAGTCCCGTTTTTGGGAAAACGTCATCGGCCGCAGCCGTTCTTTTTGGGAGGGGCTGTTTCCCGTTTTACGGAATTATTTTCCGGGACAGTTTGCCGGTGTAAACGCCGAACAATTTTACCGTGCCGTAAACGAAGTAAAACCTTCGCTTATCCGTGTGGACGCGGACGAGGTAAGCTATTCCCTGCACATAATTCTCCGTTTCGAACTGGAACGGCGGCTTATTTCCGGCGATCTCGAACCGGAACGGCTTCCTTCCGTTTGGAGGGAAAAAACAAAAGAATACTTCGGTCTGGACATAAACGATCTGAGTTTAAGGCCCGATGCGGACGGCGTTTTGCAGGATATACACTGGTCGATGGGCGCATTCGGCTATTTTCCCAGCTATGTTCTGGGTAACCTGTACGGTTTGCAGTATATGAAAAAACTCAGGAAGGATATTCCCGAATTGGAAAACATTGTTGCGGCCGGAAAATTCAACCGGATCCATGACTGGTTACGGGATACAATCTGGTGCCGGGGCTGCCGTTTGGAACCGTCCGAACTGTTAAATGAAATTACCGGGGAAAAACTTCAGGCCGGTCCGTTTTTGGATTACATCGAAGGGAAATACGGGGAGTTGTATCAACCATAGACAAATTGCCAAAATCCGCACATACTAAGTCCCATGGAAAGAGAAAAGCTGTCATCCCGATTGGGATTTATCCTGCTCTCCGCCGGTTGCGCAATCGGCCTGGGCAATGTGTGGCGGTTCCCCTTTATTGCCGGCCGGTACGGAGGGGCTTTGTTCGTTCTTATTTATCTGGGATTTCTTGTGATATTCGGGATACCGGTAATGACCATGGAATTCTCCGTGGGCCGGGGCAGCGGAAAGAGTGCGGCCCGTTCCTTCCACGTGCTGGAAAAACCGGGTACCAAATGGCACCTTTTTTCTTGGGCGGCTATGGCGGGGAATTACATCCTGATGATGTTCTACACCACCGTTTCCGGCTGGATGGTCGCCTACATGGTAAAACTGGCCAAAGGCGATTTCGTCGGCCTTAGCCCAGCGGAAGTGGGAGGCACTTTCGGGGACTTTGTCTCCGATCCCAAACAGATGGTGGGCTGGATGATCGTAATTTGCGCTCTCGGCTTTGGGGTTTGCGCCGGCGGGCTTGTCAAGAGTGTGGAAAAAGTCGCCAAGGTGATGATGATCGGTCTGTATGTTATTATTGTCATTCTGGTAATTCGTGTGGTTACCCTGCCTGGCGCCGGTGCCGGCCTTGAGTTCTACCTTAAGCCCAATCTTAACGCCATAAAGGAACACGGGCTGTTCACCGTTTTGTTCGCGGCCATGGGTCAGGCCTTCTTTACCCTGAGCCTCGGCGTGGGGAGCATGGCGATTTTCGGAAGCTATATTGGAAAGGAGAAGAAGCTCGGCGGCGAAGCCATAACCGTTACCATCCTGGACACTTCGGCGGCTTTTCTGGCCGGCCTTGTGGTTATCCCCGCCTGTTTCGCTTTTCAGATGGATCCCACCGGGGGCCCCGGCTTAATATTTATGACCCTGCCCAATGTGTTCAATGTAATGGGATTCGGCCGGCTCTGGGGAACCTTGTTCTTCCTCTTCATGACCTTTGCCGCCATGTCCACGGTCATTGCGGTTTTTGAAAACATCGTAGCGTTTGCTATGGACATCACCGGCTGCAAAAGAAGTAAGTCAGTCCTTATCAACTTCCTTGCAATGGTCCTCCTTTCCCTGCCCTGCGCCCTCGGATTCAACCTGCTTTCAGGGTTCTCGGTTATGGGTGGTGTCCTCGATCTGGAAGACTTCATCCTTTCCAATAACCTTCTTCCTTTGGGCGCGCTCTGTTACGCGCTATTCTGCGTTTCCAGAAAAGGCTGGGGTTTTGATAACTTTATTAAAGAAGCCAATACCGGATCGGGTATTGCTTTCCCGGTGAAACTGAAATACTACTTTGTTTGGGGTCTTCCCCTGCTGCTTCTCGCGTTCTACATCTGCGGGTATATCAATATGTTTATGAGTTAGCGTTAGTAAAAAGCAGCTACTCCTCCTGCGGTGCTGCCTCTTGAGGCGGCGGAGGGGGTGGGGGAGGCGGTGGAGCAACGAATAATATTCTTACCTGTTCGACCGGAATGCGGTGTCTGAGCTTGAGAACAAGAACCCGATCCCGCTCAAAATAGTTCCAGCCGGAAGAGTTATAATAACCTTCAAAATCTCCGGCCCTGCGCCAGTTTGTCTGGTTAATCTGAAGCAATGGGAAAGGATCTACATTGTTAAGCATAACATAATGGGTTTCGCCGGTGAGGAACTCGGTTGATATAACCATCTCCCTGGCATTACGGGTGATCCTTACCGATGAAGCCGCAGTCCACGCCCAAATGCCGTTAACTCCTGTCGCAATCGCTCTGGGGGCGTATTCGTCGCGCTTAAAAAGTCTGTACAGTTTTGCGGAACCGATACGTTCTTCGGAAGGGGAAAATTCACCGTCGGGGCCTATTGTCATTGATTTTGGGGCTGTTCCCTCATCCGAGACTGATGAAATTACCGAAAGCACCAGCGAACGGGCCAAACGCGCCCAGTTTTCCCTTACCGATTTATTTGCCCATTCTTCAAGAGCCGTTCCTATACGGATATTGAGCTCCATATCCGCTTCGTTATCTGAAAAAACAAAAACCCTGCCTTTGTCGCTTTTTAGTCCTTCGGCTACGATAAGACAGGCTTTTTCCGCAAGCGGTTCAAACGGATTTACGATGTCCGGCCTCAATCTGTCCGTTTCCGTGAAACTTTCAAAAATTCCGGGGCATATTTCAAGGGTAATATCAGAAGGATCCAAACCAGCGGCAAATAACACCGCTTCGTCAGTTAAATGATTTAGGCCTCGTACCGAAAAGTATTCAAAAAGTTTATTTTCGGCAAACACACCAATGTCTTCTTCCTGAAGCATTTGTGAAATACGGTTTGTTTTTTCCCTTTCAAAAACAACGGAGGCTCTGGCTCCTCTTTCCCAGTTACCGATTCTTCTGTCAAATTGATACACGGCAGATTCCCATGTGCGTCCGGGGTCGGTACTGAAACTGATTGGTACGGCTGCAGCCGCCGAACCGTAACCGCCCCGGCTTAAGGCCTCGGCACACCAGGCAATTACCGTATCCTGGTCGGTGCGGACGGACATATTTTGCCTCCACAGGACAAAATTTTCGCCGGTCCATTTGGAAAGCGCTTCGGCAAAAATTTCAGAGGTTTCCGTTTGGGGGATAAAGAAATCTTCGGGGTTAATTTCTTTCTTTTCCGTTAAGATCTGGTAAGAAACGGACGATACGGTATCCGAAAGGATCAACCGTCCCGATTCGATGCCCGGTAAAGTGCGGTTAAACCCGTAACGGCTGCCGTTATACGATATGTTAAGCCCGTTTTCTCCGTTGTGCAAAGTTATGGAAGACCGCTGCGGTTTGAATGGGATTATTATGCCGGAAATACCGTCGGCAAATTTTCCGCTTATTCTTATTCCGGATGATCTGCCACCGTCGCTTGTGGTTGTGGCGTTTATGCCGGGGGAATAAATATTTGTAAAAGAAAGCGCTGTACCGCCGGGCAGATAAAAAACAGCTTCGTTTTCCTGAAATGCGATGTATTCGGGTAAAACCTGCCTGTTGTTTCCTTCAAAATCTACCAAGGAAAAGCCCTTCACGCCTTGTATATCGGCCTGTTTCGATCCGGTTTGCGATGCGAGCCGGAATTCCAGACCGCCGAAAAAAACACTTGCGGATCCGTCCAGAAGCCGCAAGTCTATCTGCGGCAAGCCGGCATTTTCGCGTTCTTTTTCAGAAGAGTTGATTTCAAGAGAATAGCGTCCGTTTATCTGTATGTCGCCGATACGATGGGAAAAATTCCCTTTACGGGAAAACTGGATTACTACAAGCAGAACAAAAACAACGCAGTAGAGAAACAGATACCGGAAATAACGGGGAAAAGCGTTTTTTCTCATCTAATATTTACCTTCTTAACAATACCGTCGTAAATTGCCTTAAACTTGGGTTTATGGTACAGTAAGCAGTATATTATGGTAATGAAAAACAGCCAAGGGGTTTTCCGTCCCGTTTTCTTTTTTATGTTGGTTTTTTCCGCCGTATTTTCACCGGCACAGCAGGCCGGTGGTGGTGACACACAGGCTCTGCTTACCGAAGTTTCGCAGTTAATGGCCCGCAGGGAATACAATGCGGCTCTGGAACTTTTTGACAAGATCGACGGATCGGTATTGCAGACATCCGAGGTGCAATTGCTGCGGGCGTCGATTTTAAACTCGGCAGGCCGCACGGCGGACGCCCGTGCCATCGCTTCGAGGATATCCTCCAGGGAACCGAAAAATGTGGATGCTCTGCTGGTGCTTGCCGGATCCGCCGCCGCGGAGGGTAAAGACAGAGATCAGAGAACCGTTCTGGAGAAAGTTGTACAAATCGATCCTAAAAACCTCAAGGCCCATTCCGATTTGGGCTACATCGCGCTGCGCGCCCGGTCTTTGCGTATTGCGGCTGGCCACTTTGACAGGGCGCTGGCGGTGGATGAAAATTACCGCGAGGCGCTGGTAGGCAGGGCTATTGTGTACCGTTATTCCCGCGACCCGAAAAACTCCGAATTGCTGCTGAACAGGGCGATACGGCAAAACCCCGATTGGGCGATGCCCCTGAACGAGCGGGCGCGGCTGTACAAGGGGGCCGGTTTTCCGGAAGACGCGCTGTCCGATCTGGATGCCGCAAAAAAACTTGAACCGGACAGCTATTGGATCTCCGTGGACCGGGCTTTGACCCTTCTTGATTTGAACCGCAGACGGGAAGCGTTGGAGGAGTTGGATCATGCCATACCTTTGTCCCCCGGAGATTTTTTGGCATACGTCTACCGGGCCGGGCTTAGGGACGAATTCGGCGATTATGCGGGTGCCGAACAGGATTACGTAATCTTGATGAAAATCAAACCCGATTATTATTTTGCCGCCGAAGGGCTGGGTATTATCAAAATGAGGAACAAACAGTACATTGAAGCGAGGGACGCCTTCCTTGCCGCCTACCGGCAGGCCCCGAAAGAATACCGTTACGCGCTGCTGGCCGCAATCAACTGGATGAAGGCGGGCCGTCAGAACGATCCCAAGCAGTTCCTCGCCCAGGTGCTGAAAACCGCCCCCCGCGATTCGGCGGATTGGTACCTTCTAAGGCTGTACCATGACCTTTCCGGTGACAGCGATGTGGGGGCAAGAATCAACGAGGAGCAGAACCTTGATGCTAAAACGAAAATGCAGTTTTATCTTGCTAATTATTATGACATCAGGGGAAATAAAAATATTGCGATTAATTATTTTCTACAGGTGAGGGACATGAACCGCCGCAGTCTTATTGAGTGGAAGATAAACGAGATGATGCTTGAAGAACGGGGTGTCGGTATGGCTGGCGGAAATTAGTAAATCTACGGAGTGATTGTGAACGATAATAACATACGGTTAACATTGAACGGAAAAGAGATTCACCTGATCGGGACAGCCCATGTTTCCAGGGACAGCATTGAAGAAGTGACCGGGGCTATCCGTGAGGATAGGCCGGGAATTGTCTGTGTGGAACTGGATGAAGGTCGTCTGACCGCCATTACAAAACAGGACAGTTGGGAAAAGCTTAATGTATCCAAGGTATTAAAAGAAGGCAAAGGGTTTTTACTCATTGCGAATCTGGCTCTGGCCGGGTTTCAGCGCAGGCTGGGGAACGAGCTTGGTGTAAAACCCGGCGAGGAGATGATCGCCGCCGTAAATACGGCCAAGGAACTGGAAATTTCCTACAGTCTTTGCGATCGCGATGTGCAAATAACCCTTAGGCGGGCCTGGGCAAGCTGCAGCCTGTGGAGCAAATGTAAACTCCTTGCCGCGCTGCTGTCCGGAGCGTTTGTCACGGAAAAACTTGATGCTGAAGAAATTGAAAATCTTAAACAGGGCAGCGAACTTGACGGCATGATGGCGGAACTGGCCCGGTACCTTCCTGAGATCAAGGAAACTTTAATCGACGAGCGCGACCGTTACCTCGCCGCAAAGATATGGAAAGCCGCACAGAACAGCGACGGTATGGGTACCGCAAGCAGTACCTTGGCTGTAGTCGGTGCGGGACATTTACGGGGAATTCAGGTGCATTTGGAAAAGTTCGCCGCTGGAGAAGTACCCGATACCGCCAGCTTTGATACAATCCCCCCAAAGAGTTTTTTATCTAAAGCCGTCAAATGGATTATTCCCGCGCTTATTGCGGCTCTTATTACAGCAGGTTTTCTCCGCGCCGATTTCAGTGTTTTCATTCAAATGCTGAGGTACTGGATACTTTGGAACGGATCCCTTGCCGCCCTGGGGTGTATTTTGGCTCTGGGGCATCCGTTGGCGATCTTGGTTTCCTTTGCGGGTGCCCCCCTAACTTCCATTAATCCTTTTATCGGCGTGGGAATACTTTCCGGCCTTGTACAGGCATCACTGCGAAAACCCCGTGTGTCCGATGCCGAAAATCTTTCCGGTGATGTCGCCAGCTTAAAGGGAATATACCGTAACAGGATAAGCAGGGTGCTTTTGGTGTTCTTTTTGTCAAGCCTCGGCAGCTCTATAGGAACTTTTGTTTCAATACCTGTCATTACCGGATTGTTGGTGAAATAATATGAAAAAAATTTTTAAGAAAACTACTGTTCTTTTGTGTGTTATTGTTTTTTCATTCTTACCTCTTTTTGCGGAAGATGAAACAGGCTTCGCCGGTGCCGTTGACGGTGAATCTGCGTTTGCAGAGCAAACGGATCAAGAAGGGCAGGCGGATCAAGAAGTCTCCGTTCCTGCCGAAGAAACACCCGCCGCAGCGGGGCCTGATACATCCAGGCGTGATGCGGGAAATATTGCACAGACAATAATCGATTCTATTCATAACACAGTCTCCAATGACACCGCTTCCGATTTACAAACAAAAGGTTTTCTTGTCAGGTTTGGCCTTGCCCTGGGTATTATCGCTTTACAGGCCTTTCTGATTTGGCTTATCTGGAAACTATTTAGATACCTTTCCGAAAAGGTGGCGGAAACAGGTGAAAAAAAGATAAAACCACTGATGCTAAAAAAAATCAAACTTCTCAGTACAAAACAGATTATCAGTTTTATTCAGTTATTATTAAAAATATTGTATTACGTTGTTTCGGGTTTTCTGTTGTTCCTAACGATACCCATAGTGTTCAGTCTTTTTCCGGCAACAAAAAACCTTGCATCGACATTGTTCGGTTATATTCTTCATCCGCTCAGGGACATTGTTATTGGAACCATAAAATACATACCCAATTTATTCAGCATTATTATCATCATAGTTTTAACCCGTTATGCGCTAAAAGCGTTAAAATTTTTTACCAATCAAATCAGCAAAGGCAGATTGGTATTGCCTGGTTTTTACGCCGACTGGGCGGAACCGACATTCAACATCCTGCGGGTTCTCGTTCTGGCTTTTACCGTGGCTCTGATCTACCCCTATCTGCCGGGATCGGATTCCAGGGTTTTTCAGGGAGTTTCGGTTTTGGTCGGTGTAATCTTTTCCCTCGGTTCCTCCACCGCCATCGGGAACCTCGTTGCCGGCCTGGTGATCACCTACATGCGACCCTTTAAAATCGGCGACCGTGTTCGGATAAAAGAAATAACCGGGTTTGTTGCCGAAAAAAACCTGATGGTTATCCGGCTAAAAACACATAAAAACGAATTTGTTACATTTCCCAACCTGATGATCCTCAATTCAAGCATCATTAATTACACCACTTCGTCCGATGACAGAACCGACGGTCTGATCCTCAATACGGAAATTACATTCGGTTATGCGACACCATGGGAAAAGATACATGAAATACTGATAAAAGCAGCACTGAGTACCGACCATGTGCAGAAAAAACCGAAACCCTTTGTACTGCAGACCGGCCTGGACGATTTTTACGCCCGCTACCAGATCAACTGTTATACAAAAGAAGTTGACAGGGTTCCCGCTATTTACGCACAGCTTTACGAAAACATCCAAATCGGCTTCCGTGAGGCCGGTATCGACATGACAGCCGCCCATTACGAGGTGAGCCTGCAGGGGCAATTGTAAAGGGGGGATGAGAAAAATATACCCGTTATGGAGGTTTAACAATATTTTTTTCAAAAGGAAATTAATTTTATGAAGGAAATTACAGCAGAGGAAATTAAAAAAAAGGCTATTGAGTTGGGTTATGAAAAGTGCGGGATTATAAATGTATTGGATGTAGCGGATTATGCAAATAAGTTGAAAGAACGAAGTTTCCGTGTTTTTGCAGGGTTATTACAATTTGGCCGGTTTTTTGGTCTGTCAAAACCGCAGAAGAAATTCCCCTGGGCAAAGTCTATAATTATACTTGTTACCAATTATTCCGGGTATAATGTGCCAAACGGATTTGACGGCATGTATGGAAAATCATATATGTTCGACGGCAGATTGGATAAAAATAGCAAAGAATTTAAAATGCGGCAGGATTTCACGTCATTTTTAAAGTCGGAAGGTCTCAATGTTGAAGGCGAGCCAAAATTCGGGATTACCGCGTTAAGATGGGCCGCCTATAAAGCGGGTATTGGCATTATCCGGAAAAACAATTTTCTATATACCGAAAACGGTTCCTGGAATTTTCTTGAAGCGTTGCTTGTTGACCGAAAAATGGAACTGGTGGAAAAAAATGATTTTAACGATTGCCCTGATTCATGTAATATGTGTATTGGTGCCTGTCCAACCAAAGGTCTTTCGAAGCCGTATACAACTTCGCTTTTTAAATGCGCAAGCTTCATAACAACCTTGGCTGCAGAAAATGGTATGGGTGTTCCTTCTATGAAAACTGCCGCTAAATTGGGGCGGTGTCTGTACGGTTGTGATATTTGTCAATCAGTGTGCTCGTACAATAAAAATAAAATGACGGGGGGAACTGATTTTCCCGGCTTAAAGGAAATAACCGAATATATGAGCCCGGAAAAAATTATGATTATGGACTATGAAGAGATTGAACGGAAATTATCCAATAAATATTGGTATATAAATCCAAAATATCTCTGGAAATGGAAAATTAATGCGCTGATATTTATGAGTAATAATTTTGTGGAAGATTATAGAGATCCGATAAATTCCGGTATTTATGATAAAAATAAGAGAGTTCGTAATTTTGCAAAAAGAATATCAAAAAAAATAAAGTTCTCTAAGAATGATTAGCCCGCAGCCCTTTGCCTTTTCGCCTCGTAAAGCAGCACCCCTGCAGCAACGGATACGTTAAGCGAATCGATTCTGCCCGTTGAGGGAATCCCCGCCATGCGGTCGCATTGTTCCCGCAGCAGCCGGGAAATGCCGGTTCCTTCACCGCCCAGCACCAGTGCCGTTCTTCCCTTTAGATCGATTTTGTAAGCCGGTTCGCCTTCCATGTCCGCGCCGTATATCCAAAATCCGGCATCTTTAAGCTGCTGCGCAGCACGAACAAGATTTGCAGTTTCTGCCTGCGGGACCCAGGAAACAGCTCCGGCCGACGTTTTTGAAAGCACCTCGGCATGCTTGGCGTTGCGACGGTTGCGGCTTATTACAAGGTCTACGCCAAATTGATCGCAGGATCGGAGGATTGCCCCGTAATTATGGGGATCGGTAATTTCATCCAGAATAAGAACCAAAACATCGGTACGAGCCTCCAGTCCTTCGATAAATTCTTCAAGGTTTTGGTTGGTACCGTCACGGTAAATATCTTCAACAGCCAGGGCGATGCCCCTGTTATCCGGTGCGAGGCGGTCCAGTTCAAAGGCCCCGGTGCGTTCCACACGGACTTTACAGCTAACGGCCAGGTTGACCGTTTCCCTGGCGCGGGGTCCGGCCTTTGCCAGTAACAACGGGCCGCAGGATCGGTTTTCGGCTTTGGCCGATTTAATCTGTTCTTCGATGGCGTGAAAACCGGTAAGGTAGTACATTCAACCTCCTTTGCAATTATTTCACAGCATAATTACGACGGCCGGTATATTTTTTTACAAAGCCCGAAGGCCGGTATGTCATCTTTGCCTGACGCAACCCGGTGTTCCCCAGATCCTGTTCGCGGTTTATAAATATAAAAAAACGGGGCAGAGTTGTGGCAAAAGCCTGATTCATAAACTGATAAATTCCTTTATATTCATCAATAGCTTTTTCAAAATGCACGGCGAACATTTTTCCCTTGGCGATGCTTTCGCCCAGACAATAACCGGCCGGTTTTCCGTCGGCAAAATAAACATACCCCCGCAAGGTCAGAGAATCAAAAAGTTCGAGCGCCTCCCTGGCGGCAGAATAGTCTCCCTCTTCACCCGCCTGTAAGGCGAATTTGTCATGTCTCCACCGTTCCAAAACTTCCAGGGCATGGGGGACGGTACCCCGTGTCAGGGGCCGCTGTTCGTATGTGTATGTGTGCAAAAACTGGCTGACCAAATTTCTTTTTTTGTGAAACTTTTTTCCGGAAAGTTGGGACATATCGTCACGAAAATACAGATAGTCAAAATTATCCCTGTCTTCGTCAACCGAAACACCCAATTCGTTAAGGAGAGGACGTGAAGAAACAAGTATGGTTTCGGAAATATTTTTCCAGTAATCATGGGTGGCAAAAAGTGATTCCAAGACATCATGCTTGGGAGTTTCACAGGGAGTCATGAAAAATTTTTGTTCGTTATTTTGTGCCTCATCATTTTTTTCCCGCTGAACGCCGGAAATAATAAAGCCACCGTTCGGCCCGTCACGGGAAATTCGGTAATTGTAGCGATTTCGAAAAAGGTAAAGGCCGGAAAAGGCGAATTCGGAAACACCGTCAGCCGACAACGAAAGGCGGGGGTGCAGAATGTCTTTCATTTCAAGCGACAGGGGTGCAAAATCGGGGAAACAGGGTACGGACACGGGCTCATTCATCTTCAGCCGTTTTTACATGGTTGTGCATCCTGAAGCGTTTTATCAGTATTATCAAAATAAACGCCGCAGCCTGCGCCGTTATTGCCGCTAACACAACCAGTGCAACCATGCTATTTGACAAAAGCCTCTTTCAGCATGGGCAGATCCAGTTCGGGGTATACCGGAAAACGATCCAGCAGATTTTTTACCCGGTCTATCGCCTGTGCTTTTACTTCGGGCTTGATCAAATACTTTGCCCTGCTTTTTACGGAAGGATCCTTTTCTGTCGGGGCCGGACTGGTTCCTCTCAGCACAAAGGCGATTATCGAGGCGATTTCTTCCATTTCCGCGCTGCCCATACCGAGGGTGGTGACGGCGGCGGTTCCCACACGCAGGCCGGATGTGTACCAGGGACCGTTGGGATCAAAGGGCAGACTGTTTCGGTTGAGCGTTATGCGACACTCGTGAATGGCGCTTTCCGCCTGTCTGCCGGTTAGCCCGAAGTTATTTACGTTGATCAAAAAGAGGTGGTTGTCCGTGCCGCCCGTTGGCACCTCAAGGCCCTGCTTCATGCAGGCGGCGGCAAGGGCCCGGCAATTTTCAACGATTTTTTGGGAGTAACGCCTGAACTCCGGAACGGCGGCTTCGCGGAAGGCGACAGCCTTGGCGGCGATTACGTGGGGCAGCGGGCCGCCCATGGTCAGCGGGCAGCCGTGATCCAGGGCTTCGGCAAATTCCGCAGTCGAAAGTATCAACCCGGCGCGGGGGCCCCGCAGGGTTTTGTGTGTGGTTGTTGTGACAATATGGGACCACGGCACGGGATCGTATTCGCCGGTAAAAACCTTGCCTGCGACAAGCCCGCCGAAATGGGCCATGTCCACCATAAAAACCGCCCCGACTTTGTCGGCTATTTCCCGCATCCGTTTAAAGTTTATCTTGCGGGGGTAGGCCGAATAACCGGCCAGCAGGATAAGCGGCTTTATCTCCAGGGCCTGTTTTTCAATTTGGTCGTAATCCAAAAGTCCCGTTTCTTTGGAAACGGAATAACCGTAAGTATCGAACAGCTTACCGGAAATATTGAACCGGTAGCCGTGGGTCAGATGCCCGCCGGAATAGTAATCCTGTCCCAGTAAACGCTGGTTTCCCAATTCCAACTTGAGTTCCTTCCACTGGGCGTCATTCAATTTATAAAGATTAAACTGGCTGCTTGTGGTGTCACCTGCGGCGGCTTTTATTTTTTCCAGTGCGGGCTTTTCGATCCGCGTGCAGAGAATCGCCCAGTATGCCAGAAGATTTGCGTCCGCGCCGCAGTGGGGCTGGACATTGGCGTACTCGGCGCCGAAGAGTTTGCAGGCTTCCTGCGCGGCAAGGGACTCGACAGCGTCAACATTTTCATTTCCCGCATAAAAACGGTGGCCGGAATAACCCTCGGCGTATTTATCGGTTAAAAGATTACCCATCGCCAACTGCACCCCCATGGAGCAGTAGTTTTCACTGGCGATAAGTTTTATCCGCTTCCGCTGGTTTTCCAGTTCCTTAACGATGGAGGCGGATATTTCCGGCGCGAATTTGGCGGTTTCGGTGAGGTTGCACAGGTAGGCCAAAAGACCCGTGTCAATTTTTTCAGGCGGTGTGACAGCAAGGTAAGCTGCAACGGGGTTTGTGTTCATGATTTTTTTACCTTACACCGGAGAGGGAAGTAAGTTCAAGATACTCTAACTGGTTTTTTCTTCAATTTTTTTAATCGTATTTTCTACCCATTCTAAACATTCTTGTGCTATTTTTATCGCTTCTTCGTATTCTTGCTTGGTAATTTCATCATAATCACCAGGATACCTTGTTGTAACAGCATAATTTGTGAGTTGTGCAGCTTCATTTATATTTACAGGGATTTCGGTAAATTTTTCCAGTTCTTCTAACAGTTTTTCAATATTGTGCGTAAATTCAGGCTCAACCGTAAAATAAATAAGAAACCCCTTTAGCGCCTTTTCAACGGCTTGTTGTGCCTGGTAGCATAAATCTTCATAATTGATATTATTGATAATCTGTGTCTTTGCTAAATCAAGACTGCCTTTTGCCCGTTTTATCCATTCTTCATAGCGTATCATATATTATCTTCCCTTCTTTTTTGATTGTTCTGTAAACATAGCCAATATCATTATTAATCTCTAAATATTTATCATAGTCTATGGCGAGTAAATCAACCGCAACGCCTATTTTATGTTCAAAAAAAGCCTTGTAAATAGAGCCGCAAATAGCACGCCCCTGCTTTAACCCCTTTTTCAAAATGAGCAAATCAATATCGCTTGTCTCCCTGTTATCCCCACGAGCGTATGAGCCAAAAAGAATAATTTGATCAGGGGAGGCAATGGACACAATAATGGAGATAATCGTATCAAGTTTTGGCACATTTATATCCATATCTCCATTCTATATCATAAATGGCTATCTGCCAACTTACCGTCATGGAGAATCAGGAAGGGGGCGGTGAATTAATGATGTCCCGCTGAGAGTTAATCGTTATAGCTTAAAACATATTTTATCGTTACACTGCATCTATGTCAAAAATAATCAACCCAGCCGCAATAAAGGCCCTGTCCATCGACCTCGACGGTACCGCGCTGCTGCCCGGTGCGATTTTGGGCGGGCGAACGAAGGAATGCCTCAAACGGCTGATGGCCGGGGGGATTCGGGTGATAATAAATACCGGCAGGGCGATTGAATCATCCCGGCGTTACTACGAAGCCCTGGAGGCACAAGGGCCTATGGTGTTTTTTAACGGTGCCGAAATTGCGGAAGTACCCGACATTAAAGTGATCGATTCCCGTTTGACAAACCTCGATGTGATTGATTTCGGGATCGATCTGGCCCGTTCCATGGATGTCCATTACCAGATATACTTCCCGGTGGGGTTCGGGCCTGAAAAGGAAAGTCCCTGGGAAGCTCTGCTTATCGATAAAATGCGCCCTGAGGTTGAGATGTACAAAAAACTCTCCGGCATAACCCCCGTGGTAGCGGATCTGAAAAGGGCTATAAACGCGACGGGATTAAAAGGTTGCATCAAAGGGATGTTTATTTCCGATCCTTCTTTTCATGACGAGATCCGCAGGAAAATGACCGGCCGTTTCGGTAGCAGCATCTACGTAGTCCGTTCTTATCCGACCTTTCTGGAAATAATGGATGCCGGCGTTTCCAAGGGTGAGGGCCTCAAAACAGTTATGCGCCATTGCGGCCTTAAACCGGAAGAGGTAATCGCCTTCGGTGATGAGGATAACGATCTGCCCATGTTCGGTGTTACCGGTTTTTCGGCGGCTCCGTCCAATGCCAAGGAAACGGTCAGACAGGCGGTGGATTTTGTTTACGGTTCCTGTGCCGAGGAAGGCCTCGCCGTTTTTTTGGAGGAGTTGTTTGGGTAGTGTTACCGGATAAACGCTGAAAACCGATCTATAAATCAGTACATACTCGGGGTGTGGAGTAAAACAATCCTGCAGAGAACATTTTCTACATAGCGTGATCTTTCTTGTGTTTTATTATAACATGGGGCTACCGTGAAGCAATTTATAGCACGTATTTTGAACCTGATATTCGGACTGTTCCTATATGCTCTGGGAATTGTCATTACAATAAGGGCTAACATCGGATATTCTCCCTGGGATGTTTTTCATACCGGGCTTGCGCAAAAAACAGGAATCAGCATCGGGACGGCTTCGATACTGACGGGGATGGTTATCGTAGGGATCGTTTTGGTTCTGGGTGAAAAAATCGGACTCGGAACACTGTTGAACATGATTTTAATAGGAGTGTTTATTGATTTAATTTTTATGTCGGACTTAATACCCAAACAGGAAAAAATGGTATTCGGATTGCTCATGTTGGTTATAGGGTTATTTGTCATTTCCGTTGGATCGTACTTTTATATAAAAGCGGCATTCGGTGCCGGTCCGAGGGACAGCTTAATGGTCGTTTTGAACAGAAAAACTAAATTGCCGGTAGGTGTTTGCCGGAGTGTGATAGAATTGGTTGTAACAATCATCGGATGGATTTTAGGCGGAATGGTGGGAATAGGAACGGTAATTTCCGCAATAGCAATAGGTTTTTTTATTCAATTTACATTCGCCCTTTTAAAATTTGTCCCTTCTGCTGTTGAACATGAGACACTGCACCAGACATATAAAAATGTTATTGGAATTGTTAAAGGAAAATGAGCAATGAACTGCCATAAATTAAATTCACTAATGTGTTACTCATACCTCAGAGCGTCAATCGGGTACAGGCGGGCCGCTTTTAATGCAGGGTAATAACCGAAGATTACTCCCACCAGGGCGGCGAACATGGCGGAAACGGTAACAACCAGCGGGTTGATCGATGTGGGGATGCCCGCCGCCGACAGTAATTCGCAGGCCAGAAAAGCAAGGCCGATTCCGAAAAGGCCCCCCATGAGGCTGAGGATAACCGATTCGGTGAGAAACTGAAAGAGGATGTCCCTTTTACGTCCGCCCACCGCCATTCTGATGCCGATTTCCCTGGTGCGTTCGGTAACGGAAACCAGCATGATATTCATAATGCCGATTCCTCCGACCAAAAGCGACACCCCTGCAATTGCAGCTAACAGTGTGGTGAGCGTTTTTGTTGTTGCCGATGCCATGTCTATCATGTCGGCCTGATTCATGATGTCAAAATCGGCGTTGGCCGCGCTTAAAATGTTACGCGATTCCAAAAGTATTTGTTCCGATTCTTTTTGCGCCGCCTCCATGTAATTTTTGTTTATAACGCTGATTACTATTTGATTGATGTTTCGGGAATTGTTCAGCCTTGTCATTGCCGTGTCCAGGGGGACAAAAATAATGTCATCCTGATCGTTGCCGCCCATGCCCGCACCCTTGCTTTCCAAAAGGCCGATAACGGTGAAATATACCGTCCCTATTCGTATCTGTTGGGACAGAGCTCCGGCGGCGGTGCCGAACAGGTTTTTCGCCGTGGTGATTCCCAAAACAGCCACCCTGTTCCTTGACGATAGATCGTCTTCGTCAAAAAAATTACCGGCACCGATATTCCAGTTCCGGGCTATGAAAAAATCAGGCTCCACGCCCTGAACGGAAACCTGCACATTTCCCTCGCCGCCCGTTACATTGGAATTGCTCTGGACAACGCCGGAAATCGCCGAGGCGTAAGTCGATTCTGTTCTGAGTTTTTCAATATCTTTTTTGCTAAATGCGTTCGTCCTCATCATCACCTGCTGCCCGCTGCGGCTCGTCTGCCGGCGGGGAACTATTTGCAGCAGGTTTGTTCCCATTGCGGTGATCCTCGATTCAATCAACTTTTGGGATCCTTCTCCCAGGGCAACCATTATGATCACCGATCCCACGCCGATTATTACACCTAATGATGTCAGCAGGCTTCGCATACGGTTACGGAGAATTGAACGGAAACAGGTTTGCAGTAACTGAATAATGTTCATTTAGATTTATTTCTCCGCAAGTAAAACATGATCTTTTTTCCATTGGGCGAGATCGTCTAACGCATTGCGTCTTTCGGTTACCCGCACATCGGAAACCAGTTCCCCGTCGCGCAGGGTGATGATCCGTTTGGTATAGACGGCGAGTTCCGGTTCGTGTGTTACCATGATGATCGTTTTTCCCTGCCTGTTGAGTTCCTGAAAAAGCCCCATTATCTCCAGTGTCATTCCCGTGTCGAGGTTGCCTGTCGGCTCGTCGGCGAGGATAAAAGCCGGATCGTTTACCATCGCCCGCGCTATGGCAACCCTCTGCTGCTGGCCGCCGGAAAGCTGGGAGGGGTAGTGATCCATGCGGCCTTCCAGCCCCACATCCCGCAGCACCGCTATCGCACGTTCCCTTCGGGCCTTTGCAGATTTTCTCCAGTTGGAACCGGAGCTTTGGTTTTGAGGATTCCGGTTTTCGTTTTTTTCCCTGCGGCGGTAGAACAGCGGAAGTTCCACATTTTCCACCGCGCTTGTTCGGGCAAGTAAATTAAATGACTGAAACACGAAACCGATCTTCCGGTTTCTGATATAGGCGAAGGTATCCGAATCGGATGTAGACGTTTCAATGCTGTCCAGGGTGTAGGTTCCTCCTGTGGGCTTGTCCAGGCAGCCGAGTATGTTCATTAATGTTGATTTGCCGGAACCGGAAGGTCCCATCACGGAGACAAATTCGCCGGCCTCTGCGGAAAAATCCACGCCGCGCAGGGCCCGTACCACTACTTCCTGAGATGTTTCGGCATCATCGCCGTCAATAGACGACGCGCCCTTTTTTGACGGAGATTTTTGCTTGCTTTCCATTCGGTATTCGCGCTTAATTCCCCGTAATTCAATAATTGACACTAGATTCTTTCCCGCAGAATTACCTGTTTACCTTCAATATCTTCCCCGGCGACAATTTCGGTAAGCGAACCGTTGCTCATGCCGGCCTGTACCCTCATCACTTCAAGTTTGCCTTCACCGTTGACATACCAAAGATTACGCATAACAATTGCGGGGGCGCGTGTCTGAGTCGTCCTCTGCTGGCCCTGCCGTGTACCGGCCTGCCTGCCTCCTCCACCGCCTCCGGTCATCATCGTCATCTGCCTGTTGGCGGCGGTGTTCCCCATCACCATGCCGGCAAGCCCCGTGTTTTGGGTCTGAGTGTTGCCGCTTCCGGCCGCTTGTGCAATAGTCTGCGCCCGGGCATCTATCGCCGCCTGCCGCTGTTCGTCATTCATGGTAGCAAGACCCGCTTCAAAAACCATTTCGTCAATTTTTTCCGTACTAATATTCGAGGGCTGGTAACGCAGGGCCGCATTGGGAACCGTCAGGACATTTACGCCGCGCTCCACGATAAAATCAACCGCACAGGTCATCCCCGGCAGGAGGGTGCCGTCCTGATTTTCAACTTTAACTATTACGGTATAGGAAACCACGTTATTCGACACCACGGGAACCATGCGCAATGTTTCCACCTCACCGGTGAAGGTGCGCCCCGGCATGCTTTCCAGGGTAAAACGCACCGACTGTCCTTTTTGGATGGAAGCTACATCAAGCTCGCCCACTCCCGCTTCTATCTGCATCTCCCGGAGGTTTTCCGCAAGGGTAAAAATATTCGACGAATTGGAACTGGAACTGTCCACAACCGTGTCGCCGACGTTGATCCTCCTGTCGAGAACGATGCCGTCAATGGGCGAAGTAATAAAAGCGAACTGGTTTATTTCCGTTTCGATGGATTTTAGATTTGCCTCTGCGACGGCCAGATCCGCCGCCTGTCCGTCCAGGGAAGTCTTGCTTGTTTTAAGCTCGTATTCGGAGATTAGATTCTTTTCGGCGAGCGCTTGCTGGTTGCCGTAGTTGATCCGCTGCAGTTCGTAATTGGCCCGCGCCTTGATCACCGTCGCGTACTGCTGTTCCCGTTTGAGCCTGAGCATATCGGTGTTCAGTTCGGCAAGGATATCCCCTTTTTTGACCGCATCGTTGTAATCGACAAAGATCTTTTCAACCTTGCCGCTCATCTGGGGCAGCACCTTGACAGTGGAAACGGGGTTAATCGTGCCGCTGGACGAAACAGTGCGTTCCAGCGTTCCCCGCCGCACCTCGGTAAATTCGTAACCTGCCGGTCTCTGTTTTTTTTGGGAACAACCTGTAAAAAAGACCACGACCAGGCATCCAAACGCCGCAATTTTCAGAATATGACGGTTTTTCATGTCGGATCGTAAACTCCTTAGAATATATTAACAAATTTCCGGATAAAAAGGTAACGACTTTTGGTCAACATATCAAACGGAACCTTTCCTCATTGACATAAAGCCGTTTTTTTAGCACAATATTTCTAAATAATAGAGAATGGTGTGGACAATGAAGCCGAAATGAGGAAGATTTTCAGGGAATTAAGCTTTGAGAATCAGGCGGATTTGCTCAGCCGTGCCTGGCAATTCCATATCGAGCAAGAGGAGTGCAAAAATGAAGAAACACCTGTTTGTGACGGGAATAACGGCCTTCATATTGATATTCGGGGTGGAAACGGCGCATGCTCAAACGTTCGTCACTCTTGATGAGGCAATCGGCGGGGCGGCGGAAGATTTTTCCTCCAACCTCAGAAGGGGCGGTAAGGTTGCGGTGCTGTCCATACAAGCCGGTAATTCCCAGGTGTCGGATTATATTATTGATGAATTAAACTTTGCCATAATAAACAAGCGAACAAGTACAGTAGTGGAACGCCACCAACTTAACCAAATTCAGCAGGAAATGAATTTTCAGACATCCAAAGAGCTTAACGATACAATGGCCCGGGCAATCGGCCAAATATTGGAAGCCCAAGCCGTCATTACCGGCACATTTGAACCGATTGGAGATTTCTACCGCCTCAGGGTGCGTGTGATTGATGCCGGAAACGCCGCCGTTCTGGCCGCTTATTCCGCAAATGTGCAAAACGATCAGGTTGTGGCGTCATTAATGAGGAGCGGCGGGGTGCGTACCCCTGTATCTACTACTCCCACAACTCCGGTAGTTCCCCAATTTCCGGAAATCCCCACGGCATTGCAGGTTTATAAAAATTTTACGGCAGGCCAGCGCTGGGGAACGTATTGGCTTAACAATCTAATACCGGGTCTCGGTTCTTATATAATCATGCAGGACTGGTATGGCGGTACAGCCCAACTATTAATCGGCGGTGCCGGGTATGTTTGTATAGTTGCAGGCTTAGTAAATTTAACTTCTTATGAAAAAGAACACGTCGGTCCCAATGATGGTGGTTCTTTTCATACTGTCAAAAAAATAAATGGTGGTCCTATGGTCGCTGTCATCGTCGGTTCATTACTGTCTGTAACGGATCAAATTATAAATATTGGCCTGTCTGCTGCTTATAGGAAACCGCGTCCCAAAAATGCATCATTAATCAACCCCGAAGTGTGGAATATTGCGGTTCTTCCGGGAAAAGACGGTATCGAACAGGTTTCACTTTCCTATACACTGCGTTTTTAGCGGAAAATTTTCAGGACACTAAGCCTTGAGAATCAGGTGGATTTGCTCAACCGCGCCATACAATCACAAATCCAACAAAAGGAGTGCAAAAATGAAGAAACATTTATTTGTGACGGGAATAACGGTCTGCATGCTGATATTCGGGGTGAAAACGGCACACGCTCAGACTTTCGTAGCTCTTGATGATGCAATCAGCGGAGCGGCAGAAGATTTTTCTTCCAACTTCAAGAGGGGCGGTAAGGTTGCGGTGCTGTCCATATCCGCTGGTAATTCCCAGGTGTCGGATTATATTATTGATGAATTAAACTTTGCCATAATAAACAAGCGGACTATTACTGTAGTGGAACGCCACCAGCTTAACCAAATTCAGCAGGAAATGAATTTTCAGACATCCAAGGAGCTTAACGATACAATGGCCCGGGCGATCGGCCAAATATTGGAAGCCCAAGCCGTCATTACCGGCACATTTGAACCGATTGGAGATTTCTACCGCCTCAGGGTGCGTGTGATTGATGTCGGAAACGCCGCCGTTCTGGCCGCTTATTCCGCAAATGTGCAAAACGATCAGGTTGTGGCGTCATTAATGAGGAGCGGCGGGGTGCGTACCCCTGTGTCTACTACTCCCGCCGCTCTGGCAGTTCCCGCTGAATCGAGGGGCTATCAAA
>Ga0082212_10001819_pt1 | contig 31436 bp, 21 predicted proteins | sample TergutNt197P3_FD_71548 | JGI IMG/M metagenome (GOLD analysis project Ga0082212, IMG submission 71548) | Neocapritermes taracua P3 segment gut microbial communities from Petit-Saut dam, French Guiana - Nt197 P3 | ecosystem: Host-associated > Arthropoda: Insects > Digestive system > Gut ...
GCCCCCCCGCGCCGTTCGAGGCCATTGCCTCCAGATTGCGGAACAGGCTGGCCATACGTCGCAATCACTTGAAGATATTCTTGAGGGACTTCGCGGCGTCCTTCGCGCCCTCGCCGACGGCCTTGACGGCGTCCTTCGCGCCCTCACCGACGGCCTTGACGGCGTCTTTCGCGCCATCGCCGACGGCCTTGGCCGCATCCTTCACGCCATCGCCGATGACCTTTCCGGCGTTGACGATCACGTTGCCGAGCTCGGTGAGGATCGTCATCATCACTTCGACCGGGGACGCGCCGCCTTTGTCCTTGCCGATGTCGCGGCGCGTGATTGAGGGGATGGGGAGCGGGAGCGTTTTGCCGACGGTCCAGATGGGGTGGGTGAGCGACACGCGGGCGCCGTTCAGCTGGAACTCGTCGATGATGACTTTCTTCTCAGCGGCGTCCTTCTCCTTCTTGTCCTTCTTTTTCTTCTCGTTCTCGCCGAGGTTCTCCATCAGCACGTCGAAGTTGGACTTGCCGCCCTTGACCTCATAACTGATCTGCGGCGCGTCGATCTGGATCTTGCGGATGTGGAGGACATTGCCGAAGAGCGACTTCATGTCCATGTCAACGTGGATGCTGTCCACGGCGAACAACGCCTTGTCCGTGGCGTAATTCTCGGGGTTGCCGACGGAGAATTTTTTCAGCTCGAACTTCCCGCGTATCGGGCTGATGGAGACCGTCTCGATCTTGACCGGCACGCCGAGCATCAGCGGCCCGCCCACGTTGACGGTGTTCTTGACGATCGGGTTGATGAACACAATCAGCCCGGCCACGAGCAGGACGACGACGCCTAGCGCGACCGCCGCAATCTTCAGCACTCTCGACTTCATACTTTTTTTCTTCGATGCCATACGCAAACCTCCGCCAAACATTCCGCCTATACAGTGAAAAAACACGAGACAGGATTATGTCATGTTCGCGGTCTGATTGTCGAGTGCAAACGGATTTTTCAGGCAGGATTATTTTCGCGCAGGGGCAGGGCCGCCGGGAGCGCAATTGCCGGGAGCGCAGGGCTTCCGCCCTGCAATAAAAGCTGCCGTGTCCTTTCGTCCCTCGTTGCAGGGCGGAAGCCCTGCGCTCCCGGCACATTGCAGGGCGGAAGCCTTGCGCCCCCGGCTCGTTGCAGGGCGGAAGCCTTGCGCCCCCGGCAACTGCGGGCGTTTTTTTTTGCGTGCGGGCGAAATTTCGCTTGCGCCTTACGTGCGGGAAAGGCTATCCTATTATCAATGGTATAACTCTTTCAATAAGGAGTGGTGTTATGAAACGGATGATGGTGTTTGTCGGGATGATGAGTGTGGCGGCTGTGCGGGGCATGGCGATTCAGACGGCGGGGACGCTGCTGATTGATCTGGCGGCGACGAACCTCGTGGTTGACGGGGGCGTGGTGCAGAGTTGGCCGAACACGGGTTCGCTGGCGGGGGCGTTCACCCCGGTCGTGGAGGGGCAGGGGCCGGAACTCAGCGCTTATGGGTCGGAGGCCACTCCAGCGGTGTATTTCGCGGGCAGCGCGAATTCGATCATGTCCGGGATGTCGGTTGTCTCTGACATCACGGGGACGAACTCGTGGACGCTGGAGACGTGGATCAACATCCCCGTGCTGGCGGGGTCGGCGAACACGTATTTCTCGTGGACGTACCGGGGCGGCGGGCCGGACCCGCTGAACCTGAACCCGAACAACCCGGGGAATAACTACGGGCCGAACGAGCGCCTGTTCGAGGCGCGGTGGACGGCGGACACCGGAAACGCGCTGGAGCATTATGCCGGAAACATGAGTTGGGGCGGCCCGGTCCCGATCGCGAACCAGTGGCACCACATCGTGATGACGCGCGACGCGGCGACGTCGATGGAGTACATCTATGTGGACGGGATACAGGTGAGGGATTTCGAGAAAACGAACCTCGACATTTTGCCGGATGGCATCTTCGTGATCGGCGGCACGCAGAACGGCGGGCGCAACGGCTGGGACATGGCGACGACGGCGTACATCGGCCAGATCCGCGTGCATACGGAGTATATGCCGTTGACGGACGCGATCATCAATTACGTGCAGGAGCGCGCCGCGTACGGGGCGCCGGGGTATTCGCGCTGGAACAACGGTTCGCAGGTGCCGCAACCGTGGGAGACGGTGGAGAACTGGTGGCTGAACGCGCTGCCGGACAACAACAGCCGCGTCGTCATCAACAACGGCGGGAGCGCGGAACTGACCACGGCGCACGGCCCGCTGAGGTCGCTGACGGTGACGGCGGGGGAACTGACGCTTTCGGGCGCGGCGGCGCTGGAGATGAACGTCGGCACGGCCGGGATGCCGCTCTATGTGGCGAACGCGGCGGACGCGACGGCCGCGCTGAACATCGTGGAGGGCAGCCTGACGTTGTGGGATAACGTGCAGGGGACGCACGTCGTGCTCGCCAGCAGCGCGGGGGCGCTCGGCACAATCACGGTCGGTGGCGGTGCGCTCCCGGCGGAGTTCCTGTTCAGCAGGAATATGCTTATCGCGAGCGTCGCGGGGTCGGAGGGCCACCTGACCATCGAGCCGAACGGGGCGGTGGCGCTCGCGGAAGGGACGAGCGGGTGGATTGTCGTGGGGCATGGCGGCGTGGGGACGGTGACGGTCAACGGCGGCTCGTTGTCCTACGACCGCCTAGGCCTTGTGCATCACGGCGGCACGGGCATCCTGTACCTGAACGATGGCGAGGTGCGCACGACGGCGTCGTTTTATTTCTCGGATGGCGACGAGAAGCCCGACTCGCAGGCCATCGCCTACCTCAACGGCGGTACGCTCCAGATACCGCGTTTCGAGGTGATAAAAACGGCGGGGACGAACGAGATTTATTTCAACGGCACGGTCATCAAGAATATGGCGGGCGACCAAAAGGATTTCCTGACCGGCATGAGCGCTGCGTATGTGCAGGAAGGCGGCGCGATCTTCGACATCGGCGCCTACGACAACAACACGTGGACCGGCATCGCGCAGGCGCTGCTGCACGACCCCGCGCTGGGGGCGACGCCCGACGGCGGTCTCGTCAAGCGCGGCGACGGCCTGCTGATCCTGAACGGCACGAACACCTTCACGGGCGACATCATCGTCGAGGACGGTGCGCTGTGGTTCAGTTCGCCAGAGAGCCTGATGAACTATACGGGGACGATCCGCCTGACCTCGCCCAACGCGGGCGTGGGCTTTGAGCTGGACATACCGGGCAGCGTGGGCATCCTCCTCTCCAAGGTATCGACGGACTCGGTGGGCTACATCGCGGTGTACCCCTATCCCGAACCACCCGCCAGCGGGACCGGGAACGCGAGCGAGACGTTCGACTTCTCGAACCACCCGTACCTGTCGCTGGGCATCGCGCACCGCAACGCGGTGTTCACGGGTACGTTCATCCCGTACGCGACCAGCCACCCCTACGTATTCATCCCTAACGACAACGGCGCGCTCACGTTCAACGAGGTCATCGCGGACGGCTCGAGCGTCACGCTCAACGGCAGCGGCCGCGGGGCTCTCACGCTCGGCGGCGCGAACACATATACGGGCGGCACAATCATTAACGGCGGCAAGCTGGTGATGGCCCACGTGGACGCGCTCGGCGCGAGCGGCGCCATCGCTATCCGCAACGGCGCGGCGCTGAAATTCGACGCGGCGGGCACCGACGTGGCCGCGCTGCTTTCGCGCATCACCACGGATTCGCGCGGCTACATCCTGCTCGGCACGGACACTGCGGACGCAGACCTCGACCTCCGCGGCTACCCCGGCCTGACCGTCGGGACGGACGTGGGGTCGCTGACCTACAACGGCGTCATCACGCCCGACAACGATCTCTACCGCCTCGGCGGCGGCAATGTGGGCTGGCGCGTGACCGGCAACCAGGGGCTCGTCCTCACGAACCTGACGGACGGCGCGTCCACCACGCGCAGCGTGCTGATTGAGGGCGCGGGCATCGTCCAGATACGGGGTGCGGACACCACCTATTCCGGCGGCATGGTCATCACCAACAACGGCGCGTTGTTCCTGAGCGAGGACAGGGCGTTCGGTGAGCCGCCGCTCGGCCCGGTCGCGGATCACGTCACCGTTGACGGCGGCGCGATACGCATCGCGAACGTCAACACCAAGGTGAACGAGAACCGCGGCCTGCTGATTGATGGCCTCGGCCTCGAGTGGCACCCGTGGAGCGGCTGCCTGCTGACGTGGGGCGGCGACCTCAGCGGCTCGGGCCCCATGTTCACCACGGACGGCGGCAGCATCTATTTCGGCGGCGCGAACAACACGTGGGACGGCGTGGCGACCATCAACAGCGGCGCGACCCTCGGCGTGGGCGACGGCGAGAATTTCAGTTGGAACAACGCCGCCGTCATCAACGGCATCAACGGTTTCTTCGGCGTGAATTACAATCAGGACTTCCTCTGGTCAACGTTCTTCGACAGGCCGCTCGGCACGGGCGAGGGCGAGGCCGCGGCCATCGGCCTGCGCAAGATCGGCACGGGGACGCTCTACGCGGACGTGCCGCAGGTCTATACCCGCGAGACGCGCGTGGAGGGCGGCGCGCTCGTGGTCGTGGACCCCGACGCCATCCCCTCCGGCGCGGGCAAGGGCGATGTCTCCGTCTTGGCCAACGCCACCATCGACGTGAACGGCTTCAACCTCATGTTCAACAAACTGCACAACGTCGGCAACGTGATTGACAACCTCGGCACGGCCACGGAGCTGGTCGTGGGCGACGGCGGAAACTTCACGCTGGAGGCGAAAATCGACACGCACATGACCCTCTGGAAAGTCGGCACCGGGACGATGAGCCTGAACGCCAACGCCGTCGCAGGCCCGCTGGAGGTGGCGGCGGGGACGGTTCAGTTGAACGTGCCGGCCAACACGCCGAGCGTCACGCACCTGCACCCCGGCACCGCCATCCAGACCTCCACCGTCTCGAACGATCGGGCGACGCCGCCGCTCGACGTCATGCGCGGCCTGAAGAGTTACTACTACGGCCCGGACAGGGGGGGCGTCGGGACCGGGAACATCAACTCGCTCGACGCGATGCGCAACCTGATTATGGGAGAGGAACCGACGCTGATCTCGGACACCCTGTGCATCGGCGACACCCTCGAGTTCGGCCACGAGGGCCAATACTTCCCCGCGCCCTTCACCAACATCAGCGGCGAGCCGGAGGTGCAGAACTTCATCGCCGTGTTCATGGGCTATTTCGTCGCTCCCGAGACCGGCACCTACGACTTCGGTCTGCAGAGCGACGACGGCTCTGTGCTGTACCTCGACGGCAAGCTGCTCGTCAACCTGAACACCGACCGGGGCTACGGCGGCATCGGGCAGATACCCGTCACCAACTCGGTCGAGCTCGCGGCCGGCTACCACCCGATGGTCATCGGCTTCTACCAGAAGGGCGGCGGCTGGGGGCTCACCGTGTTCGCGCAACTCCCCGGCGAGGAAGAACTCACGCCCATCCCGCAAGACCTGCTGCGCCCGGCGGACACGTTCTGGCTCGCGCGCGCCTTCGACCTCTCGGGCGACAACGGCACGCGCCTGACCGTCAGCGGCCCCGCCACGTTCGAGTTCAACACCCTGCAAGACACCGTGTTCAGCGGGAGCGTCACGAGCACCGACACCTTGGCGCACATCATCAAGACCGGCCCTGCGCGGCACACCATCGCCACCGAGGCGCTCGACCTGAACGGCAACGTCACCCTCTTCGAGGGCGCGCTCGCGTTCGACAGCATCGGGACCGTCAACGCCGACATCGCCCTCGACACTGGAGCCGCGCTCGCTGTCATGCGCCCCTTCACGGGTCTGCTCGGCAGGTACTACAACGACCCCACCAAGAGTGAAAACGACCACGACCCGCTCATCCCCTCGGACAGGTTCGACGATCTCGGCTACCTCGAGGCCGCCATCGCCTCCCTCACGACGTATGTCACGTCGGTTCCGACCCCCGTGGTATTCGACTTCGCACGCAACGGGTCGGGCTTCCCGCCCCCGTACACGTTCATAAGCCTGGAGATTTTTGAAGGACACTTCTTCCAAGTGTTCTGGAAGGGCTACATCAACCTGCCCGAGACCGGCGAGTACATCTTCTCCACCGCGAGCGACGACGGCTCCATGCTCTTCATCGACCGCGAGGTCGTTGTGTGGAATAACAGGTCACAGCCCGTTACCGAAGAATCCGGCACGGGCGCGTTCACCGCCGGGTGGCACGAGATTACCATCGCCTACTATCAGGGCGGCGGCGGGTATGGGCTACAAGCCTTTATCGAAGGGCCCGGTATGCCGAAGCAACTCATCCCCAACGCCATGCTCCGCCCCAGCCCCTACATGACACCCGAAGAGGCCACCCTCTTCGTCGCGCTCACCTTGGGCGGCAAGCTCAGCGGCGAAGGCACCATCGACATCGAGGACGTCGGCTCACTCAACCTCGCGGCGCAGGACAGCTACACCTTCCCCGGCAGCTTCGCGGGCGGGCGCTTCACCAGCATCGTCAAGACCGAAGCCGGAACCGTCACCCTCACGGGCGACAGCAGCGCGTTCGACGGCACCATCTATATCGCCGACGGCAACATCGCCCTCGCCGACGGCGGCACGCTCGGTAACGCCCGCATCGTCACTAGCGCGAACGGCGGCGTGGTGTTCGACGCCGAGGCCGCCGCCCGCTTCGAAGGCACCATCGAAGGCCCCGGCCGCATCACCTTCAACGGCAGCGGTCCCTTCACCCTCCTGCGCGGCCTCGACAACTTCAGCGGAGCCATCGACTTCAACGGCGACACCGCCCTCAACCTCAGCGGCCCGCAGATGAATATGCGCGCCGACCAGATCAAGGGCGCCGCCACCGTCACCCTCACCGACGGCGCGGTGCTGGCGATCACCTCGCCCGCCGACTTCCCTGCGGACATCGTGGCCTCCAACGCCGTCATCTCCCTCGCCATCACCAACACCCCCTCCGCGTGGGCCCTCGACAAGCTCCGCATCCTCGCCGACAGCGAGGTCACGGTGCTCTGCTCCGGCCTGTGGGGGACGCACTACAACCTGCGTGACGGCAACGGGCGCGACACCGACGCGATCACCAACGCCTTCCAGACCATCACGGGCGCCGAGAACTTCCTCAGCGATGCAGGCAACGCCATCTTCTCTCACACCGCCTCCACGTGGGAAGCTGGCGACACCATGGACTTCGGCGAGACCGCCCTCGGCAACGTCCGCGTCCCCGGCTACCCCCCCGACGCGCAATACTTCGCCGCCATCTATCGCGGCAAGATTCTCATCCCCGAGACCGGCCGCTACTGCCTCGCCGCCGTCAGCGACGACACCAGCAGGGTGTTCATCGACGGTGCCCTCATCGTCGGCAACGACGACGGGATGCACGGGATGTGGCGCAAGGTCGGGTACGCCACGCTCAGCGCGGGCTTCCACGACATCGTCATCCTCTACTGCCAGCTCGGCACCGACCTCGGCTTCCGCTTCGAGATGAGCGCGGGCGACGCCGACGGCCTCACCGCCGTGCCAAACCACCTGCTCTTCGCCAACACCGGGGACATCCCCGCCTACGCCCTGCACATCGCCGACCTCGGCGTGGAGAACCCCGGGCGGGGCGCGCTCACGTTCGACGGCCCCGGCACGCTCGGCATGACCGCCCTCTCGTTCGACCTCGGCGCGGTGCTGGACCTCACCGGCGGCGCGGCCGTCTCCGGCGCGACCCTCACCGCCACGGTCTCCGAGGACCTCCCCAAAGGCAAGCTCACGCTCATCGGCGACCTGACGAAGGCCCCCGCCCCCGCCCTCGACCTCACGGGCATCACCCGCACCGTCATCGGCCCCGACCGTTCCCAGCTTGTCTATCGCAACGGCAACCTCTACATCTCCCGCGTGGCCGGCACTGTCCTGATCCTGCGCTAACGAGAGCACGCCTCACACCAGCGGCCGCCGAAGCTTCGCTTCGGCGGTCGTTGGCATGAATACCCGGCTTGCGGGAACGCTCAACCTCCATCTCGCCCCGATTCCAAATTCTTAATTTCTAATTGCCTCTTTCCCAAAAACATCATATCATATCCCCCTACTCAAACGGAGGAAAGTGACATGACAAGGGAAATGGATTTTCTAGTGCGGAACGGTTTGGATGTTGAGGCGATTGACCGCGAGAAGCTGCTGGCGGTGTTCGCGCAGGAGATGGGCGCGGGGCTGGCGGGGCAGCCGTCGAGCCTGCGGATGATACCGTCGTTCATCGCGATTGACAGGCCCGTCAAGACGGGCACGCCCGTCGTGGTGCTGGACGCGGGCGGCACGAACCTGCGCGCGGCCGTGGTGACCATCGGCGCGGACGGGGGCGCGGCCATCGGCGCGTTCGCGAAGCAGCACATGCCGGGGACGCAGGGAGAGCTTTCGGCGGAGGCGTTCTTCGATGCGTTCGCGGAGTTCCTGATGCCCGTCGTTTGCGAGTCGGACACCATCGGCTTCTGCTTCTCGTATGCGGCGGAGGTCCTGCCGGACTGCGACGCGCGGCTGCTGGCCTGGAGCAAGCAGGTGCAGGTTCCGGAGGTGGTCGGGCAACTCATCGGCACAGGCTTGAAGAAGCACCTCGCGGCGCGGGGGTTCGAGCGCCGTGTCGTCATCCTGAACGACACCGTCGCAACCCTGCTGGCCGGCAAGAGCGCGGGCGTGGCGAAGGACTATTCCGCGTATGTGGGCTTCATCCTCGGCACCGGCACGAACACCGCCTACGTCGAGCAGAACGCCCGCATCACCAAACGCGCGGACCTCAACCCCGGCGAGTCCATGGTCATCAACGTCGAGTCGGGCGGGTTCCGCACGATCGCGCAGTCGCGCTTCGACCAGCAGATGGACGCGCAGACGAGCGACTGCGGCTACTACACGTTCGAGAAGATGATCTCCGGCGCGTACCTCGGGAGCATCGGGTTCGTCGTGCTGAAAGAGGCGGCGAAAGAGGGCCTGCTCTCGGCGGCCGCCGCGGCCGCGGTCGCCGCATGGGACTCGCTCTCCAACAAGCACCTCGACGACTTCTGCGGCAACGCCCCGGCCGCGGACAACCCTTTCCTCGACGCCGCGTTCACAGCGGAAGACCGCGAGGCCGTCAAACGCCTCTGCACGCCCGTCTATGAGCGCGCCGCCGTGCTGACCGCCGTCAACCTCGCCTCCGCGATCATCAAGACGGGCGAGGGCAAAGACCCGTCGCGCCCGGTGTGCGTGAACGTGGACGGCTCGACGTACTACCGGACGCTCACCGCCGATTTCCAGAACCGCGTGAAGCGCGAGCTTGCCGCCCTCCTCGAGCCGCGCGGCCTGGCCTACGAGCTCATCAAGGTCGATGACTCGCCCGTCATCGGCGCGGCCGTGGCAGGGCTGACAGCGAGGGAATAAGTAATAGGTAATAAGTAATAGGTAATAGGTTTTTCGAGACAGGTCGATGTCAACCGAAACTGACCACTAATCACTAACCACTAACCACTGATCACTAATCACTAACCACTGACCACTGTCACAAATGATGAACGCAATTGATGCAAACTATTGTTCTGATCCTTCCGACATCGCCGCTGCCGTGCAGCAGATGGTGCAGTCGCATCACCTGTTGCGCAAGGTCAGGCGCCTGGGGATTGCGGTTTCGGGCGGCGCGGATTCAATCGCGCTGTTCTGGCAGATGCTGCCGCTGTGCCGCGAGCGGGAGATCGAGCCGATTATCCTGCACCTGAACCACGGGTTGCGCGAGGCCTCCGCGCATGAGGAGCAGTTCGTCCGGGAGATGGCGGCGGAGGCCGGGGTGACGTGCCTGAGCGAGACGCGGAAGGTCGTGCCGTTGCCGGGGGTGTCGCTGGAGATGATGGCGCGGGAGGTCCGCCAGTCGTTCTATGCGGCGTGCTGCGCGTCCGCCCAGCTTGACGCAGTCGCGACAGGGCATAACGCCGACGACGTCGCGGAGACGGTGCTCCTGCGGCTCGCCCGCGGCGCGGGCGCGGCGGGGCTGTCCGCGCTGGGCCCTCATGCGGAGCCCGCACCCGCACTGCTGGCGATTTCGGGATACCCCTACCGCATCATCCGCCCCCTGCTCGGGGTCTCGGGCCGCGCCATCCGCGACTGGCTGCGCCAGCTGGGCGGAACGTGGTGCGAGGATGCGTCGAACGCGAACATGGACATCCCCCGCAACCGCGTGCGCCACGAGGTGTTGCCGTCGCTGGAGAAGGCGCTCGGCACCGCGCTGCGTTCGGCGTTTTGCCGCACCTCCGAAATCCTGCGCGAGGAAGACGCCCTGCTCGACACGCTGGCGCGGCGGCAGTTCAAGCGTTGCGTCGTGGAAAACGCGCTGTCCATCCGCCCCCTGCTCAAACAGCACCTCGCGATTCAACGGCGCGTAGTCCGCCAATGGCTGTTCGGGAACGATGCCGCGTTCTCCAGCGGGTTCGCCACAACCGAATTCCTGATCGCGATCTGCAAGGAGGGGCGGAAAACCCGCCTGCAGCTCACGGATCATTTCTACGCGGTCAGCAACGGCAAGACGGTGGTGCTGGTGCGCGAGGATGACCCCGCTGCGCCCGTGCCCTTGGAGATTGGCGGCGAATGCCGCTGGCGGAACCTGGTGTTCAGCTGTAAGAAGTCACAGGGCATCAACAGCATCGAGCGCGGCATCGGAAACTATCCGGCGCTCTGCACCATCTCCCGCTCGGCTTGCTGCGGGCGCCCCCTCATCGTGCGTTCCCGCCAGCCCGGCGACCGCCTCACGCCCTACGGGCTGGGCGGCAAGAAGAAGGTGCAGGACATCCTCGTGGACGCAAAAGTCCCCGAGCATCTGCGCGACACCATCCCGCTCGTCTCCTGCGGCGACGAGGTCGTCTGGATCCCCGGCTTCCGCATCTCCCAGCCTTTCGCCCTCCGCACCACCGACGCGCCTTGCTTGCGCATCGAAGCCGAGATGACTCGTGACTGAAGGCGAGTGCCTTCGCGGGTCAAGGAAGGCAGGCATTCCTGCCCGTGATTTTTCCCTCTGCGGGCAGGAATTCCCCTAAAGGGGCGCATGTAGCCCGCGCCACCTTTTACCCCTCTGGCTCCCCCCCGTGAAAGTCGAGGGGGACGATGAGGACGGGGCAGTGGGCTTTCTGCGCGACTTTGCCAGCGACGTTGCCGAGCAGCCACTGGGTGAAGGGGCGGTGGCCCTGGCGGCCCAGCACGATGAGGTCGGCGGATGCCGCCTCGGCGTATTCGAGGATGGCGCGGGCGGCGTCGCCGATCTTGAACTCAACCTTGAGGCTGATGCCGGGGGGCATACGGGCGCGGTACTCGTCAACCCGCTGGTCGATGTCCGCGCGCGCCTTGGCGTCCATGTCGCCGACCTCGTAGATGTAGCCTTTCCAGAACTGCGCGTCCGGCTCGGGGATGACGTGCAGGAGGATGAGCGTCGCGCCGGGGTTGGACGCGGCGGCCTTGCACGCGAACGCGAACGCGAAGTCGGCGTTCGCGGAGAAGTCGGTGCAGAACAGGATTTTGCTGAAATGCGGTATCATGGTGGTCTCCTTATATGTCTCATCTTCTTCATTCCTAATTGGCAGGGCGGAAGCCCTGCGCTCCCGGGCATTCCTAATTCCTCATTCTAATTCCCGCAGGGAATTCGTTCGCAGAGCGCTTTCAGGTTTTCCGGCGGCGTGCCGGGGGGGATTTCGCAGCCGGCCATGACGAGGTGGGGGTTGCCGAGGGCGGCGTAACTCACGCGGGCGGCGGCGCGGATGGTGTCGGGCGTGCCGTTCAGCACGTCCGCGACGGGATCGACGCGCCCGGCGATGGCCATGCGCGGCCCGACGATCCGCCGCGCCTCGGCGGGGTCGTTCGCGTGGTCGAGGTCGAGGATATCGACGGGCAGCCCGGCGATGTGCGGGAGCAGGTGCATGATGTTGCCGCAGATGTGCAGTTTCACGAACGCGCCCTTGGCGTGGATGGCGTCGAACAGTTCGCGCTGGAGCGGGAGCACGTGTTCGCGGTAGGCGTCGGGCGGGAGCTGGCTGCAGATCGCGTCGCCCACGCCGATGGTGTCCGCGCCCTCGGCGATCTGCGCGTGGGCGAAGCGGATGGCGGTCTTGGTGCAGAGCGCCATCAGCCGCGAGCACGCCTCCGGCTCCATCAGGATGTCCATGAGGAAGTCCTCCACGCCGTGCAGGTCGGCGGCCTCCGCGCCGGGGCCCTCGACCCAGCCGAGGATGGAGCACTCGCCCGCGACGCGCTGTTTGTACGCGCGCACGGCGAGGAGGCGGTCGAGCATCCGCTCGCACGCGTAGGGGTCGGGGTCGGGGCGCAGCGCGGAGAGGTCGCTGATGTCGGGGACGAGGATCCGCTCGCACACGGGGGGGTGCCCCTTCTCGTAGCGGATGGGCGCGCCGAAGCCCTGCGTCTCGCGGTAGGGGTCGGAGATCGCGCTGACCTGGTCGAAGCCGAAGTCCGCACGGCAGCGGAGGTTGGCCTCGACCAGCACGCGGTGGTCGGCGGCGAAGTCCGCGTAAGTCTTGCCGATGTGTTCGGCGGCGAACTGCATGAGGATCGGCACCCTCGGCAGGAAGTCCGTGGGCTGCCCCTTCAGCGTCGCCAGATAGCGTTCAAGTGAGGTCATAAGAAGTTACTCGTTTGCGAAAACCAATCCTCAATTGAAAACTCCGTTTCCAATTTGTTCAAAAAGGATAACACAACGGGCACTCTGCGTCAATGGATTTGGGGTTGCGGAAATCCCATGCAAATTGCAATATTAAATGAACCACCCCAGGAAAGACGTGGGGAGATGGGTGCCGTCGTCTCCCGCGTCGGCGGAAGGGGCTGCCTACCCGCCGCGCACTGCGCCAAACTGCCACGGGGAGGGGATGACAGCTTTTCCCGCCGCCCTGCCCTTTGGCAGCGCGAAACGAACAGTGCGAAACGAACAACTAACAACTTCCCCAATGGCACAGAATGTGCTAAATTATCAGGCGTTTGTAAACACCTAATGGAAGCAGAAGATGGACATTCAAAAGACGACGAATCAGGTTGCGGCTCAGGCGGAGACGCTGGCGAGGATACGGCAGGAGGTGAACAAGGTCATCGTGGGGCAGGAGCGGCTGATCGACCGGCTCATCATCGCGCTCGTCACGGGGGGGCATATCCTGCTGGAGGGCGTGCCGGGGCTTGCCAAGACCACCGCCGTGCGCACGCTGGCGGGGGCGCTGGGCTTGCAGTTCCAGCGCGTCTCGTTCACGCCGGACCTGCTGCCCGCCGACGTCATCGGCACGATGATCTACAACCCGAAGGAGGGGACGTTCGCGCCGAAGAAGGGTCCGGTGTTCACGAACCTGCTGCTGGCGGATGAGATCAACCGCGCCCCCGCGAAGGTGCAGAGCGCGTTGCTGGAGGCGATGCAGGAGCGGCAGGTGACCATCGGCGAGAACACGTACGCGCTGCCGGAGCCGTTCCTCGTGATGGCGACGCAGAACCCGATCGAGCAGGAGGGGACGTACCCGCTGCCGGAGGCGCAGGTGGACCGCTTCATGCTCAAGTGCGTCGTCACGCACCCGTCGCGTGATGACGAGCGGCGCATCATGAACCGCTTCACGCAGCGGCTGGCGTCGAAGGTGGACGCGGCGGTGTCGGCGGCGGACGTGCGGGCGTTGCGCGAGACGCTGGAGCAGGTCTATTGCGACGAGAAGGTGGGCGACTATATCCTCGACATCGTTTTCGCGACGCGTGACCCGAAGGCGCACGGGCTGGGCAAACTGGAGGGGCAGATCCAGATGGGCGCGTCGCCGCGCGCGACGCTGTGCCTGAACCTCGCCGCGCGCGCGAACGCGATGCTCCACGGTCGCGCCTACGCCACGCCGCAGGACGTGAAGGAAATCGCCCACGACGTCCTCCGCCACCGCATCATGCTGACGTATGAGGCGGAAGCGGAGGAGGTGACGACGGAGACGGTTATTGCGGAGATACTGAGTACGGTGCCCGTTCCGTGAAAAGTAATAGGTAATAAGTGATAGGTAATAAGTAGGAGAAAGAAGGTATGCTCATTACCAGTGATTTGATTACGGAGAAGGCGAAGCATTTTGCGATACGCATTATCAAACTGTATCAGCACCTGACGGAAAAGAAAAAGGAGTTTATCTTGTCCAAGCAAGTGTTACGCAGTGGGACGAGTATCGGGGCTAACCGTACGGAGGCGGTCTATGCGTTTAGTGGGAAAGACTTTCTCCACAAGAATGAAATTGCGCTTGGCGAGTGTGCCGAAACCCTGTACTGGCTCGAACTGCTGAACATCGCGGGGTATATTACCACAAAACAATTCACGTCCATCTCTGCCGATTGTGAAGAAATCCTGAAACTCCTCACGGCTTCCGTCAAATCACTCAAGGGAAAAACCCGTTAGCGTTTTCACCTATTACCTATTACTTATCACCTATTACCTATGCCCATCGATACCACAGAACTGATGAAGCAGGTGGGGAAAATCAAAATCCTCACGTCGCACCTGATTGACGACCGTCTCGCGGGCGATTACCATTCCGTGTTCCGTGGGCAGGGGGTGGAGTTCGACGAGGTGCGCCCGTATGTGCCGGGGGACGACATCCGCTCGATCGACTGGAACGTGACGGCGCGGACGGGGTTCCCGCACATCAAGAAGTTCTCGGAGGAGCGCGAGTTGACGGTCATCTTCCTCGTGGACGTGTCGGGGTCGCAGGTGTTCGGCTCGGGCGCGCGCTCGAAGTCGGAACTGGCGGCGGAAATCACCTGCCTGCTGGCGTTGACCGCGATCCGCAATCAGGACAAGATCGGCTTGATTCTGTTCACCGACCGCATCCTGAAGTCCATCCCGCCGCGCAAGGGGCGCACGTCGGTCATGCGGCTGGTGCGCGAGGTGCTGGCGGCGGACGAGACGCGCGAGCGCACGGACATCACGGCGGCGCTGCGCTTCCTGAACAATGTGCAGAAGCGCAAGGCGGTGGTGTTCCTCGTCTCCGATTTTCAGGACGCGGGCTATGAGAAGGAGTTGCGCGTGACGGCGCGGCGGCATGACGTGATCGCGTGTCCCGTCTCCGACCCGTGCGAATACGCCCTCCCGAACGTGGGGCTGATCGAGTTGCAAGACCCTGAGACGGGGGAGTTGCTGCTGGTGGACACCGCGTCGGCGGCGGTGCGGGACGCGTTCGCGCGGCGGGCTTCGGAGGAGGGCGAGCGGCTGATGCGCTTCTTCAAGCGCAACGGCATCGACACCATCTCGCTCTCGACGGGGCGACCCTACATTGACGACGTTCGCGCGCTGTTCCGTCGGCGCGCGCGGAAGTGAGAGCAAGATGAATATCCAATATCCAACACGGAACATCCAACGTCCAAGTGAAATGCGCTGCGGGGTAGCGCGTCGCTCTACACTGTCATCCGCAAGACCTCTGGTCTTGCCTTTCGTTATGCTCGCCCTCCTGCTCGTTTCAGGGTGCGATTCTTCCGCCCCTTGCGCGAAGCCGGATAGAATCACTGTGTTTGAACTTTCGTACACGCCGGACGACGGGGAAGAGGTGCATTTCCGCGTAACGGAGTCATCGTTTGCCAAGCACATAAAAATTCTGGGCGCGGATGACTTGCTGCGAGGTGAACTGAAAATACAAGGGGCGGATATTGAGATTGTCGGAGACGATTTCGCAAGCAGTAAAACGAACGTGACACGCGGGGGCATTTCTTTTTCGAGGGCTATGTTCGAGGAGGTCGGCGTCAGTTTTGAGGCGGTTCTTTTCCAAAACGGGGAACACGTTATTTCCATCCATCAAAAGAAGGAAGGGAAGCCGAAGTCTCTTTTTAGCATGGGTGATTCTAATCAGGACGGGGAGATAAACTTTATCGACATGGGCGGAATGGAGGGGGATTTTTGGGATGACCATATACGTGTGTTAAGCGGGGAGAAAGAAGGGGGGGACATCGACCAACTTTCGTATCACAAAGATTTCATTCTGAAAATAACCCCCGAAAGATGGAGCCGGCTTTCTTACCGTGCGGGAGACAAGAGCATTGCGGTGAAGGTGATGGACACAGGGGAGCGTGGCGCAACACCCCGAAGGAAAAACGGCAAGAGCCGTCCGTTTCCGTATAGGCTGATGCGGGCGGGCTATTTGGACGATGAAGCCTACGCCGCCTTGATTGAAGCCTGCGCGGATGATTGTCGGACAGGCGAGACAAACGTCACCCCGTCGCGGGTTCTCCAGTCGATAGACGCGAGCCTGTTAGCCGAAGCGGAATCGCCTCTGGAGTCTTTCCAGAACCGCGACGCGGTTTTCCGTTACGGGGATGTGCTGATCGCGTACCTGCTGGATGCCCCGACGGTTGCCGAGGATGCGCTTGCCCAACCCCCGCAACACGCATACGACATTTGCCGATGGGTCATCTCGGGGTTGCGGAAAGAACATACGCTCGGATGTCAGCGGTATGCTATCCGCAGTGAGCAGAAACTGTTGAATCATTATGCGGGCAAAGGTAATGCCAACCCCTCGCTGGGCAACCTTTTCAGGGAGTGGCATCTGAAAGAGACGGGGCAGATTTTCAACAGTAATGTGGAATCGATCGGCAATGCGGACAAAATGCATAATGCCAAGGCGCAGACGGAAAAAAGCGTCAGGGCGCGGATAGAGAAAGACTGCCTGAGGCTTGGCAAAAAAGCGGAATCGTGCAAGACCGCCGAAGATGTCAGGAAGTTGCTGGAGCAAGCGCAACGCTTGATTGCCGTATTCGCGGGAGAGGATAATCCCGCTCGCAACCAAAAGCCTTTCGATGAATCGGAGATTCCCGAAAAGATCAAGGAGCAGTTGTCGCACGCGACTTCCGAAGAAGCCAGGCAACTGATGCTGACGGCGCAACGCATCGGTCATGCGCGGGCGGACGATGGTGCGCCGTCCTACCGCAACCGCATCAGGCATCTCATCGAATCGTATTTCATCCCCGATTTGGAATTGCACCTGATGAAGTGGGAAGTGAGACAAAGATGAATATCCAATATCCAGCACGGAATATCCAACGTCCAAGTGAAATGCGCTGCGGGGTAGCGCGTCGCGTCCTCGCGACGCTTGCACGGCGGGGACGCCGTGCGCTACCTATCGTATCCCTTCTTCTCGCGGCGAGTCCTGCGCTTGCGGCGCGGTATGAGTTGGCGAAGGGGGAGGTGGCGATTTCGCTGGAGACGTCGGCGGAGCGGGTCGTGCCGTCGGCGGATCTGACGCTGACGGTGACGGTGGATGCGCCGTCGCACATGAAGGTGGCGCTGCCGGATTTGCGGTCGCGCTTCTCGGGGTTCAGTCTGGCGGAGGATTTCTCGCTGCCGCCGACGGAGGCGAACGGGCGCGCGCGGCAGGTGCACCGCTGGCGGCTGGTGCCGGAGCCTGCCGCGCCGAAGTACCGCCTCGCGCCGTTCGCGGTGGAGGCGTTTGACGGGCGGGTGTCGCCGCCCGCGCGCACGGCGTTCGTGACGAAGCCCGTGGTGTTCCCCGCCGAGGGGGAGCGCCCTGCCGTGACGGGCGGCGTGGAGGTGGACGCGAAGCCGGGCTGGGTGCGCCCGCCCGCCAAGACGGTGGCGTTGTGGGTCGTGTTTGCGCTGTCCGGCGCGGCGCTGGCGGCGGCGCTCGCGTACGGGCTGCGGTTCGTCTCGCGCCGCGTGAAGGAATACCGTATGTCGCCGATCGAGCGGGCGATGGCGGAGTTGCAGCGCCTGTTGAGCCGCGACCTGCCGGGGCGGGGGCTGTACAAGGATTTCTATGTGGAGTTGACGATGGTGGTGCGCCGTTACATCGAGCGCGCGCACGGCATCCGCGCACCGGAGCAGACCACGCAGGAGTTCCTCGCGGCGGCGGCGGGGCATCCCGTTTTCACGCCGCAGGTGCTGGCGCAGTTGCGGGCGTTTCTGGAGTCGGCGGACATGGTGAAGTTCGCGGGGCAGGAAGCCACGCGCCCGATGACCGACGACGCGACGGAGAAGGCGAAAACCTACATCACAGTGGATGCAGGTAGTAGGGAGTAGGTAGCAGGGAGTAGGTAACTGGAAGTAGGAGGTAGGGATTATGGATAGTCCATTGAAGGAGAAGAGCATGGCGTTTGCCATTCGGGTTGTGCGCTTGTACAAATATCTGACGGAGAAGAAAAAGGAGTTCGTGTTGTCGAAGCAACTCTTGCGGAGTGGCACGAGCATCGGGGCTAATCGCGCGGAAGCGCAATACGCCTGTAGCGAAAAGGACTTCCTCCAGAAAAACACCATTGCGCTGAAAGAATGTGCGGAAGCCATTTTCTGGCTCGACCTGCTTCATGCCACCGATTATCTCACGTCCAAGCAGTTCACTTCCATGAAAGCCGATTGTGAGGAATTGCTCAGGATGCTCGTCGCCGCCACCCGCACGTTGAAAGGCAATAAGGCATCCCGTTGATGTTCTCCATCACCTTCTACCTACTCCCTTCTACCTACTCCCTACTACCTGCTACCTTCTACCTAAATTACTATGTTTAACTTCGCCACACCGTTAGCGTTTCTGTTGTTGCTCCCGTGGGCGGTTGCCGCGTGGCGGCTGTACCGCGCGGGGCGGAAGTCGGGGGTGCTGTTCGCCCCGGCGGCGCGTCTGCCGCAGCGGACGGCGGGGTGGCGCGTGGCGGTGGCGCGGGCGTTGCCGGCGTTGTTCCTGCTGGGGGCGCTGATGATGATCGTGGCGGCGGCGCGTCCGCGCACGACGCTGGCGCGTGAGCGGCGGTCGGTGAACGCGATCGCGATCGAGATGGTGGTGGATGTGTCGGGGTCGATGGACGCGCTGGACTTCGCGCCGCGCGGGCGGCTGGAGCCGACGCGCCTGGATGTCATCAAGGAGATGTTCGCGCAGTTCGTGGACGCGCGCCCGGATGACCTCATCGGGCTGGTGACGTTCGCGACGTATGCCTCGACGCGCGCGCCGCTGACGGCGGATCACCGGTTGCTGCGGCACGTGCTGCGGGGGGTCGCGATCCCGAAGGTGCCGGGGGAGGACAGGACGGCGATCGGGGACGGGCTGGCGACGGCGTTGGCGCGTCTGGTGGACGCGGAGCCCAAGACGCGCATCGTGGTGCTGCTGACGGACGGGGAGAACAATGACGGCATCACGTCGCCGGATCAGGCGGCGGAGGCGGCGGCGAAACTGGGGGTGCGCGTCTATGTGATCGGCGTGGGGACGGAGGGGCAGGTCCCCGCCAAGGGGCGCGACAGGTTCGGGCGCGAGGGCATCGGGCTCATGGAGGTGGCGTTCAACGAGCCGCAGTTGAAGTCCATCGCGTCGGTGACGGGCGGGCGGTATTTCAACGTGCGCGACGAGCGGGGCTTGAAGTCCGCGCTGGAGGAGATCAGCAAACTGGAGACGACGAAAATCGAGCGGCAGGTCTATGAGCGGTACAATGAGCATTTCGTGAACTATTTATTGCTGGGTGCGGCACTAATCGCGCTGGCTCTAACGTTGCACATGGCGTTGACTCGGCGACTCATCTAACTGAAAAAGGAGGGAATCATAATGGCAAAGAAAACGTGGAGCGAGAAACTCAACAACGGCAGGACGCCCGAGGTTAAAGAGGTCCCGCCCGAAGCGGCGGCGGCGATGGGCGGGGCGCGGATGCTGGTCGCAACGCCCCTCTGTTACGATGCGCTTATGAAGTGCGTGCCAAGGGGCAAGGTCATCACAACGGATAGGATTAATGCCTATCTCGCAAAAAAGCATAACGCAGACTGGACGTGCCCGTTGACCGCCGGGATATTCGTCAACATCGCCGCCAACGCGAGTGCGGAACGGCGCGGCGAGAATGAGACACCCTACTGGCGGACATTAAAAAAAGGCGGTGAACTTAACGAAAAGTTTCCCGGCGGGATTGACGGTCATCAGCACCTGCTCGAGAAAGAGGGGCATAAGGTCTTTCAAAAAGGGAAGCGGTCTTTCGTGAGTGATTTTGAAAAGGTCTTGCACGAACTCAAGTCAAGATGATGGCAAAGGGATTATGAGATTTGAATTTCCATGGTTGCTGCTATTGCTCTCGGTCGTTCCACTCGTCGGAATTATCTGGGTGTGGATGTTCCGTCGGGCGCGGAGGCGGATGGCGCGGATGATCGCGCCGGCGTTGCAGGGTAAGTTGGTGCCGCCGCACGCGCAGGGGCGGTTCTACGCGCAGTTCGCGCTGGTGGCGGCGGGGCTGGCGTTGCTGGTGTTCGCGGCGGCGCGTCCGCAGTGGGGGATGCGGGAGGAGAAGGTGTTCGCGCGCGGGCGCAACCTCGTCATCGCGCTGGACGTGTCGCGCTCGATGCTGGCGGAGGATGTGCACCCGAACCGCTTGGGGCGCGCGAAGGCGGACATCATGGATCTCATCGGCGAGTTGAAGGGCGACCGCGCGGCGTTGCTGGCGTTCCGCAAGACGGGGGTGCTGCTCTGCCCGCTGACGACCGATTACGCGTTCCTGCGGCAGGCGCTGGACGGCACGGGGATTGACTCCGCGCCGCCGGGGGAGACGGATTTGGGCGACGCCATCCGCAAGTCGCTCGACGCGCTGGAGGTGTCGCTGGACGAGTACAACGCGATCCTGCTCATCTCGGACGGCGAGGACTTGAGCGGCGGCGCGGTGGATGCGGCGCGTCTCGCGGCGGCGCGTAACATCCCCATCTTCACCGTGGGCATCGGCGACGCCTCGGGCGCGACCATCCCCGACGCGGAGGGGCGCGGCGCGGTGCAGTACAAGGGGGAGACCGTGACCACGCGGCTGATGGACGAGACGCTCGACGCGATCGCCAAGGCGTCGAACGGGCGCTACATCCCGCTCGGCACGGCGGGGACGGCGCAGACCACGCTGGGGTCGATTTACCGCAACCACCTGCGTACGCTCGCGCAGAAGGAGCAGCAGGAGATGACGGAGAAGCGCTTGCAGGAGCGTTACCAGTTGTTCCTCATCCCCGCGCTGATGTGCCTGCTCGTCGCCGCGTGGTTCAGCCGCGGGCGGCTGAGCGGAAGCAGAATCAGAGAGAAGGTAATAGGTGATAAGTAATAGGTAATAGGTAAAATGTGATAAGGAGAGAACGAGAAATGAGAGACCATAGAACAAAGCGCGTGTCAGGAGGTATGACCTACTCCCTATTACTTATTACCTTTTACTTATTACCTTTTACATTTGTTCTGGCTTCGACGAACGCGCCGCCCGTGAGCGTCGCGCCCGGACGCGCGGGTGCGCGGCAGGCGCAGAGTTGGCTGAAGGCGGGCAGGTACTGCGACGCGGCGGAGGGCTTCCTCATCGCGGCGCGGGGCGCGGATGTCGATGAGGCGGAGACGTACCGCTACAACGCGGGGTACGCCTACTACATGGCGCAGGAGAGCGACAAGGCGTTGCAGACCCTGCGCCCGCTTTTGCTCTCCAAGAAGAACGGCGCGAGGGCGGGGGAACTGCTGGGCAAACTGTTCATGGAGCAGGCAGGGGCGGTTCGCGAACCGCCCGAAGAGGAAGCGCCGGAGCAGAAACTCAAGGCGTTGACCGAGGCGGCGGCGGGGTTCCAGCGGGCGTTGCGCGACACGCCCGACGACGAGCGGCGCAACCGCAACTTCACGCGCGCGGTGTCGCCGCTGGCGGAGGCGCGCGAGACCGCGCACATCGCCGCCGTCATGAAAGAGCACGGGCAGACGCCGCCCGACGCGCTCATCGCGACGATGCTCGCGGAGCAACGCGCCCTGATGGACGACGCCTACGGGATGTTCACCAACGACGCGCCCGCGCTCGTCCGAGCGGCGGAGGCGTTCGCGAAGCGGCAGGACAAACAGGCAGACCTGTGGATACCGCTGAAACAGCACCTCCTGCAAGCCGTGACCAACCAGCAGCAGCAAGCGCAGTTCGCGCGGCAGGTCGAACTCGCGCGCGACAGCATGAAGGGCGCGGCGGAGGCGTTGCGCGACATCCTCCCCGAATCCGTCAGCGAAGTCGCCCAGCCCGAACGGCTCGTGTACGACTTCTGGAAAGCCGTCGCCCAGCCCGACGCGCTGATCGACGAATGCATCACCTGCCAGAGCAACGCCATCCAGCGTTTGGAGGCGCGTCACCTCATGGGGCGCGACACCCAGCCCGAGGCATTGCAACTCACGCAGATATTCCGCGAACGCTTCCCCGAATGGGCGCAACAATATATCCAACAGGCGCAAGCCGACACCAACGCACCGCCCTTCACCGCCGAGGAACAGCAGAAAATCGAGGAACTCGCCGAACACGCCGAGAAATTACAGCAAGAGATTCTGGACGCGAAAACGCCCGAGCAAGACCGCCCCGGACTGAAAACACAGGCACTGGCAGACCTCTACGAGATACGCGAACTGCTGCCCAAGAACCCCCAAGACCAGAACCAGCAGCAACAACAAGAGCAAAACCAGCAGCAACAGGAGCAGCAAGAGCAGAATCAGGACGAACAGCAAAACGAAGACGAGGAACAACAACAGAACGAAGAACAACAGCAGGAGGAAGAGAAGCAAGAACAACCGCAGGAAGAGGAGAAAAAAGAAGAGACCCCGCAAGACGTCCAAGAACTCCTCCGCCGCGCACTCGAGCGCGAGCAAGAACACGAGAACGAGAAAAAAGACAAGATGCAGCACCTGCCGATGCTCCCCTCCGAGAAAGATTGGTAGAGGTTATGAATATCCAATATCCAACACAGGGGTCCCCGTTGGCGCGACCGCGACCAATGGGGCATGAGAATGTCCAAAGCCCAAGTGAAATGCGCTTCGGGATTGTCTCGCGCAGAGGCGCGGAGGCGCAGGGGAGTGAATATTCAATATTCAACAAGGAATACTCAACGTTCAAGTTAAATGCGTTACGAGGAATTGGCTGGACTGGAGGGCGAGCGTCCCCGCGAGCCGCGAAGGGCGAAGCCCTTCCGTATCATAGCGCAGGGCAACGCCCTGTGTATGGTGCATACAACAAAATCAAGGCTGAAAGCCTTGCGTCCTTTTATTCAAGACTTACAGCCTTGAACATCTTTTATCGCCCGTGTCGTAGGGCGTTGCCCTACGCTATCATCCGCAAGGCTTACAGCCTTGAACATCTTTTATCGCCCGTGTCGTAGGGCGTTGCCCTACGCTGTCATCCGCAAGGCCTTTGGCCTTGTGCTTGGTGCCATTGGAAAGGCTGAAAGCCCTCGGGAATATCCAATAACCAACAAGGAATATCCAATGTCCAAGTGTGATGCGCTTCGGGATTGGCTGGGCTTGGAGGGCGAGGTAAGCACCTGTTGTCGTAGTTTAACTTGATGATGTTGCGCGTTTCCTTCACGGGAAGGGAAGAACCACCCCGTCAGCCTGCGGCTGCCACCCCTCCACTGGAGGGGGACCTCCCCCCTTCCGCAGGTGGGGAACCCTGCGTCGAAATTCCCCTACAGTGGAGGGGTGGCAGCCGCAGGCTGACGGGGTGGTTCCAGCGGGGTGGTTCCACGCAAATATGGCAACATCAATTTAAATTGCTATGCCATTTATTTTTCCTTCGGTTTCGCAAGCGGATTGAACACATGCCCACAGTTTTCCTTTGGGCATTTGACATTCGATTTAGCATACAGCGCACCCCCTAATCCACCAATGATTCCTCCGCCTAACGCCCCTACTCCTGCAAAGATAGGCGCGGCGGGAATTCCTACTCCGCCTGTTGCTATGCCAACTCCAGTTCCAATATAAGCACCGCCAGCCCCTCCTCCGAGAGCGCCGATAGCCGCCCCCACACCCATAGATTGCGCCAGCGTCGCTTTATTATCTGCTGCCGTAAAGATGGTGTCACATTTGGGACATGTGACCTTTACGGGAACCTCAACAGAATGAGAGCACATTGCCACGAACAGTATTGCTGTAAATGCCACACATACTCGCATCTGCTTGCTGAAGCAGTTTGACGAAGGCGTCTTCACCTTGGCGTCAAATTCAGAAACCATTAGACTGGTTTGCTGATTCGTCATGTTTTCCTCCTTTTGTTATGGTCTTTCTTCACCGTCTCAGGCAAACCACTTGCCCAAGACGAAATTGCACATGCCGCCACCGGAGTGGCGACTGGAAGTTAAGAACCATAATAGGATGGCGTGAAGTATTCGACTGAAAGGTCTTATTTCCCCACCTTCCAGTCATGGACCAAGAAGGCGTGAAAATTACGAATTCACAACAGTCCGCCTATTACGAGGTTCTTACTCCCCATCACTAGCACATCCTAAAATGTCTAGTGATGTCATTAGTATGGCAGATTTTTTTGCGTCTGTAAAGGGGAGTTGAGAAAATTTTAATTTTTATGGTCAGAGGGAATTACGGACTACGGCTTAAGGATAAAAGGCTTCGTGTCCTTTGTGTCTTCGTGTGAGAACAATCGAGTGTAATCGGGTGTTCCGCAACTTGCCCCGAATCCTCTTGCCAACCCGCCCCCATATCGGCTACAATTACATTTTGACAGTATTAACAGGATTTGCAGGATTTCCCTGTTGGGGCGCACATGGACTGGATTATGTTGCTGAAAATAAAGGCTGAAAGCCGTGTTGAATATCCAATATCCAACACGGAACATCCAATGTCCAAGCGGGATGCGCTTCGGGGGCATACCCCAATTGGAGGGCGAGCGTCCCCGCGAGCCGCACGCCCGACCTTTCACCTTTCACCTTTCACCTTTTACCTGTCGCTTGCGTCGCTCGCGCTGCTGTTGTGCGCGTCGGTGTCGGCGGCGGAGGTGCCGCCGGATCGCCAATCGCCGAGGGGAACTGTTTCGGGGATGAAGGACTTGGCGTTGCCGGCCGCCGCTCATTACGCATACAAGGACTGGCGGCAGACGACGGTCGATTACATTAACTATGTGCTCAACGCCAACAACACGTTTGAAGGCGCGGACGCGCGCGGCAACCTTGTCACGTCTCCGATTGGCAGGTTCACGCCGTCGCGGGACATGGACATCTATTTCCGTGACGCTGGCTCGACGGCGTGGGGAATCCCTTCGTATATTGGCAGGGTGTCCGAGGATGCGTCGGCGGGGGAGGGGATAAACGTGATCGCGGCAATCCTTTCCGCGTCGATGGTCGGTCTCGACATGACCCGTTATTCCGTCGATGGCGGTGTGACGCACAGGAATTACGTCAGGGGGCTGGTCCATTATTACAATGTCGGCAACGGCGAGAAGGTTGTCCTGAACGGCGCGGGGCAGCGGACGGGGCAGACCTTCTGGTATGAGATATTGCCCAACTGCCTGTTCAATTCCATTTGCGCCTATTATCCCGAAGAGGCTTACCTCAAGGACATTGCCGTCACGAGTGCGCGGCAGTGGATGCGGGTCGTCGATGCGCTGGGCGGCCCCCGCGCGGATTTCGGCGGGATCACCTCGTTCAGCCTCGCGCGGGGCGAGAAGGCATACAACGGGAAATGGGTGGAGCCGGACGGCGCGGCAGGAATCGCCTATCTGCTGTACGGCGCTTATCACATCACCAAGGACGACCCCGAGTTGAAAACATTAAGCGGGCAATTTCTGGAGCGGGCGATGTGGTGCATGAATTATCTCGACGCACGGGACGATTCCCCTTTCTATGAAGTGCTGACCTTCCTGGCGGTCCCTGTCGCGGCAAGGATGAACGCCGAGAGCGGGACGCGTTACGACATCGCGAAGATGATCAACTTCACGCTTCGGAGCCACGCCTCGGTAAGGGGCGGCTGGGGGATGATAACCGATAACTGGGGCGGCACATACACGGGCGGGCTGATGGGGAGCACGACCGACAACGGCGGCTACGCTTTCGCGATGAACACGTTTGACGCGGCTTGGGGATACCTGCCGGCGGCGAAGTACGCCACGCGGTACGCTTACGACATCGGCAGGTGGATGCTTGCCGCCTCCAACAGCGCGAGGCTTTTTTATCCCGAATCCCTCCCGTTCACGGGCACCACTCGGACCGACACCGTAGGGGGCGTTGATTACCGCCATTGGGACGGCGACTTCCAAAGCGGGAACTGGATACCGGGTGCGGCGGATTCGAGGGCGTCCTTTATCCCATACGAGGGCCTGCGGGCTTACAAGAGGGGCTTCAACTATGTCGCGGGCGGCGGCGGTGTCACCAAGCAGAACGTCAACGACACCGCCAAAGCGCCTTATGCGAGCGGCGACGCTTTCACCTACGACTGGGGCGGGCTCACCGACTACGGCTTGTACGGGGCGTCCCACGTGGGCATGTTCGGCGCCGCCATCCGAAAGACAAACGTTGAGCGGATTTTGCAGGTCGATTTGAACGCGGCGGATTTCTTTAAGGCGCCGGGCGCATTCCCGACATACCTTTATTTTAATCCGCATCACTCGGCGCAGACGGTCCGCTATGCCAAAGCGGCGGCGGAAAACAGGCTTTATAATGCCGTCACGAAGGATTTCATTGCCGTGGGCGGCGCAGGCGCGAACATCACGGTGAACGTCCCTGCGGATGACGTGGTCATTGTTGTCGAACTCCCCGCAACTGGCGCGGTCACATTGAGCGGCGGGAGTTACCTTTGTAACGGCATATTCGTCACGTCCGCCCCGTAGCAATGCGATAGAGAGCGCGAATGTCATACGAGAAATGAAATCTAAAATCACAAATCTAAAATCCCCAATCGTGGCGGTGTGCGCCGTGTGTGTGGCGTTTGCCGCGTCGGTGTCGGCGGCGGATATTTCGCTGAATGTCACGGTGTCGCGCCCGAGGATTTTCTTGGGCGAGAGTGTGAACGTGAACGTGGAGGTGAAGGGCGCGGACAGGGGGCTGGAGCCGCCGGACCTCTCGGGGCTGCCGAGATCGGAGGTGCATCTGCTGGAGTCGCAAAGCAACACGCGCTCGAGCGTCGTCATCATCAACGGGCGCATAGCGCGGGAGTCGCAGGAGGGGCGCGTGTTCGTCTATCAGGTGAAACCGGCGGAGGCGGGGAGGTTCAAGGCCGGGCCTGTGCGCATGACCGTTGAGGGCAAGGCTTACACCCACCCCGGCGTGGCGGTCGAGGTGACGGGGGTCGAGCAGCAGGATACGGTCGTCGCGAAGGTCACGGCATCGTCCACGTCGGTGCTGGTGGACGAGCCGTTCACGGTCACGCTGTCGGTCGCGGTCGCGGAGTTGCCGGAGCCATACGCGAAGGACAACGAGCCGATCCACCCGCACACGCTTCCGCACCTGTCCGTGGATTTCCTCGACCACGCGCCCGACGCTTCGTTGAAGGGTGCGGACTTTGGGGAGGTGCTGAGCGGCGTTGTTGACCGCCGTGGCAACCAGCCGGGGTTCACGCTCAACAATTATCGGGAGCAGAGTATCTTCGACACGGTGCCCATCCGTTTCAGGTTCCCGTCCGGGCGCACGGTGATCGGCGGCAAGCCGTACCGCGAGTACACGCTCTCGCTGACGTACACGCCGACGAAGGAGGGCGATTACACGTTCGGCCCGCTCACGTTCAAGGGCGAGGTGATGGGCGGCGTGGCGAACCGGCAGGCGGTGATGAAGAGCGTCTATACGATTGGCCCGGCGGTGACGGTGCGCGTGGTGCCGCCGCCGGACGAGGGGTGCCCGGAGTGGTTCATCGGCTCGGTCGGGCGCGACGCCGAGGCGGGCGCGGCGTTCGACACGTCGGTGTGCAAGGTCGGCGACCCGCTGACGCTGACGCTGGAGGTCACGGGCGGCGTAAGCGTCTCGAACATGCGCGCGCCCGTGCTGGGGTTGCAGCCTGCGCTGCTCAAAGATTTCCGCGTCTATGACGATAGCGTGAAGGTGGACACGCTGCCCAACGGCAAGCGCTTCTCCTACCGCGTCCGCCCGCTCCGCGAGGGCACGCTGGAGTTCCCGCCCGTGCGCCTCGCGTACTACCACACCGAGAAGCGCGTGTACGAGACCCTTGAGACGCCCCCCGTCCCTATTCAGGCGCGCGCCACCACGCAGATCGCCACGATGGGCGACGACGGCGACGGGCATCTCGAAGGCGCGTCAGGCGATGACGAAATCAACCCGTCGGGAATCACGTGCGTGCCGCTCCCGGAGACGAACGATACGCTGTTCCCGCCGCTGAGGCGTTGGCTTGCGCTGTTGCTGGTCGGGCCCCTGCATTGCCTCGCGGCGGTGCTGTTGCGACCGCTGCGCCGCCTGTTGGGCGCGGTGCGCGAGCGTCGCCGCACGTCCGGCGCGTTGGCCCGCGCGACGCGCGCCTTGCGCCGCGCCGCGTCGTCCGAGGCCGCCGCGCAGGCGGTGCGCGCCTACCTCGCGGAACGCCTCGGGCTCGCCTCCGGCACGTCGCTCACGCCCGGCGACGCGCACGCCCTGCTCATCCGCCGAGGCATCCCCGCCGAACACGCCGACGCGATGCGCGCGCACCTCGCCCGCCTCGACGAAGCGATGTTCCGCCCCGACGCGCAACTCCCCTTGCAGCAACTCGCCCAGGCCGCGTCCGACACGCTCGCGCAGATCGACAATGCACTGAAGAAAAGTAATAGGTGATAAGTAATAGGTAATAAGTGATAGGTAAAAGGTGATGAGAGTTTCAGATTTCAGATTTCAGATTTCAGATTTCGCTTCGACGTTTCTACGAAAGAGGCGGTATTTTTCTGCCCTATCACCTATTACCTATTACCTATTACTTATTACCTATTCCCTATTCCCTCTCGCTGCACACGCGGACACGGTGACGCGGCAGTTCCTCTGGGAGCAGGCGAATGCGCAGGCCGCGTCGGCGGCCACGCCCGAGGACTACGCGAAGGCCGCCGCGACGTATGAGCGGCTGGTGGCGGACGGCGTGGTGGACGCCGGCCTGTTCGTCAACCTCGGCAACGTGTGGGTCTTGGCCGGGGAGAGCGTGAAGGCCACGGCCGCGTTCGCGCGCGCGGAGCGTTACCGGGGCAGTTCGCCCGAGACGCGGCAGGGGATGCTCGCCGCGATGGCGCGTCAGACCGGGCGCGCGCAGGCGGACCTGCCGTGGTCGCGCACGGCGTTCTTCTGGCACTACTCGCTGCCGTGCAACGCCCGTGCGACGGTGGCGCTGTACGGGTGGGCGCTCTTCTGGGCGGGGGTGTTCATGCGGCTGCTGCGCCGCGAGCGCAAACGCCACGGGGCATTGCACAGCCTCTCGGAGACAGGGATGGTCATCGGCGGGCTGATGACGCTCGTCTTCGCGGTCTCCGTCGCGGTCACGGTGTTGCAGGAGGTGGTGAAGTGATGACGAAGCGGTTTTTTGACTTGAGAGGTGAAATTTTAGATTTGAGGTTTTCAATCTCAAATCGGGGCCTTCGCGCCTCTGCGCCGCTGCGAGAGATACTGATTGCGGGCCTGCTCCTCTGCGCAAGCGCGGCATCCGCTGCGGAGATCCGCGCGGTGCGCTTCCACACGAAGCCGGAGCACGTGTTCGTGAACCAGCCGTTTGAGTTGTGGTTTGAGGTCGAGTTGCCGCTCGGGTGCGACCTGCAAAACCCGTCGCTCGCCGACTTCCCCGCAAGCCCGGAGCATATCACCCTCGGGCAGTTCCAGCAGGCGGCAAAAATCCAGCGCAAGGTTGACGGGGGGCGGACGACCATCGACGTGCTGCGCTTCAAGTCGCAGGCACTTGCCACGGTCGCGACCGAAATGACCATCCGCCCGCGGCTGCAAGGGATGATCACGGAGCGGACGGGCAGCGGCTTCTTCTCGTCGTTCTTCTCACGCACGGTGCAGCGCATGGCGGAGGCGTTCACGCTCCGCATCCTCGCGCTGCCCGAGGAGGGCAGGCCCGCGCATTTCAGCGGCGCGGTCGGCACGCTGAAACTGGACGCTCACCTTTCCGCGACGACCGCGCAGGTCGGGGACATCCTCACGCTCTCCGTGTCCGTGTCCGGCGACGGCGACTTGCGCAACGCCGCCCTGCCCCTGCCGCGACACGCCGAAGGCTTCAAGGTTTACCCGCTGAAAGAGAAAGCCCGCGAAATGTCCGCCCTGCAATCGGAGCAGGTGTTCATCCCGCAGTCCACGGACGCCGTCGAGATCGGCGCGATCCGCTTCTGCTACTTCAACCCCGTCACGCGCGCATACGAAGAGGCCACCGCCGGCCCGTTCAGGATAACGTTCACGGAAGCCTCCGACGAGCCGAAGGCCGACGCCGTGCGCATCATCAACACCTCGGCGTCATCAGGCGCGGCGGGGCAGGGGGTGACGCTCGAGACGGTCAACCACGGCATCCGCCGGTTCCTCCCGCTGCTGGTGCTGTGCGCGTTCGCGCTGGCGGCCTGCTTCGTGTTCTTCCAACTCCACGGGGCGCACACGCGCATCGGCATTGCGGCCGCGCTGCTGCTGCTCGGCATCGGCGGGACCGCGGCCTACAGCATCCGCGCCCGGCCCGCGCTGGAGACGCGCTCGACGGCTACGCGCGCGGAGGTGCGTTTCGCGCCCTCCGAGCAAGCGCAAACCCTCTTCACCCTCCACCCCGACACCCCCGTCACCCCCATCGAGACCGCCGGCGACTGGGTACGCATCGACTACGCCGGGCGCCGGGGCTGGGTGCCGTCGCGCGCGTTGCAGGATTAAAACTCGCCCGCCAAGTATTTTTTGTGTCGCAATCCCCTGCGTTTTCAGCTATGCTACCCTCCATCAAAAAATTTGCACAAGGAACGGACGGAGGGTGACGGAATGTTGAGGTTAGAGTTTCATGGCGCGGCACAGACGACCACAGGCTCGATGCACCTTGTCGAGGCGAACGGCCTGCGCATCCTGCTCGACTGCGGGCTGTATCAGGGCAAGCGCAAGGAGGCGTTCGAGAAAAACCGCAAGATGCCGATCGACCCCGCCACCATCCACGCCGTGGTCCTTTCCCACGCGCACATCGACCACAGCGGCAACCTCCCCACCCTCGCGCGTAACGGCTTCACCGGGAAAATCTACTGCACGCTCCCCACCATGGAGCTCTGCGACGTCATGCTCCGCGACTCCGCCTTCCTCCAGATGCGCGACCTGCGCCACGTCAACGCCAGACGCGCCGAGCAGGGCAAGAACCTCTTCGAGCCGCTCTACGACGAGCGCGACGTGGACACCGTCATGCGCCATATCATTCCCGTGCCGCTGAAGCGCGATATCCCCCTCGGCAACAACGTCACCGCCACCCTTCACAACGCCGGCCACATCCTGGGCGCCGCCCTCATCCAGCTCGACGTCAAGCCCACATCCGGCCGCACGCGTCGCCTGCTCTTCTCCGGCGACCTCGGCCAGCCGCACATCCCCCTCCTGTCTGACCCCGACCACCCGCAGGGCGCGGACACGCTCATCATCGAAAGCACCTACGCCGACCGCGACCACCCCTCCGCCGCCGACGTCAAGGACCAGCTGCTCACCCTCATCCGCCAGATTCACGAGACCCGCTCGCGCCTGCTCATCCCCGCCTTCAGCGTCGGCCGCACCCAGCAGATCCTCTACTACCTGTACCAGCTCCGCCAGA
>Ga0082212_10001820_pt1 | contig 31432 bp, 25 predicted proteins | sample TergutNt197P3_FD_71548 | JGI IMG/M metagenome (GOLD analysis project Ga0082212, IMG submission 71548) | Neocapritermes taracua P3 segment gut microbial communities from Petit-Saut dam, French Guiana - Nt197 P3 | ecosystem: Host-associated > Arthropoda: Insects > Digestive system > Gut ...
TCCGGCATACCGCCTACGACAAGATAAAGCCGGTAATATGCAAGAGCCGCGTCATGGAGGGCGGCAGGCATCGGTCTATCCGTCTCGAAGCATTGGCGGATATCTCTCGCCAGACCGCCTTCGCCGAAAGCCAGTAAAAACTCCTCCATATCCACGGGGTACAGCGTTTTGATATCCACCTTACCGACGGGGAATGAAAAAGCCCCGCGGTTCACCGCTACGCCAAGCAGGCTGCCCGCAGCGATAATGTGGTACTCCGGCGCAAGCTCACAAAAGTATTTCAAAGAAGTCAGCGCCCGCTCGCAAAGCTGTACCTCATCAAGTACGATCAGCGTCTTTTCTTTGATTATGGTCTGCCCGCTGACACGGGAAAGGAGAGGGATCAGATATGAAGGCTCGATGCTCTCGTCAAAAGTCCTGGCCAGGCCGGGGTTAGTTTCAAAATTGAGATAAGCGACGTTCGCGTATTCTTCCCGCCCGAAAGCGAGTATGGAATATGTCTTACCGGTCTGCCGCGCGCCTTGTAAAATAAGGGGTTTACGATATCGGCTATCCTTCCATTCCCTAAGATATTTAGTGATTTTACGCTCCACGCGAAGTACCTCCCGTATTTCTACATATACAGCTTACGCTACTTTCGTGTATTTTTCAAGCGATTTTACATATTTTTTCACGCAATAACGCATGATTATATTTCATTATCCGCTATATTTCGGCGGCATATTCATCCAACATCAATTTCTTTATGGCCGCGGGGGAGCCTTCCCCATAGCGCCTTATTCCTTCAGCGTCATGACCCCGTCCGTCATCCGGTATACCACGTCCGCCTTGTCCGCCACGTCTATGTCGTGGGTCACGACGATGACGCAGTATCCGTCGTCCCGGGCGAGCCAGCCAAGTATCTCCATGATGTTTTCGGAGTTCTCCACATCCAGGTTCCCCGTAGGTTCGTCGGCGAGGATGATCCGCGCCCCCGACGCCAGGCTTCTCGCTATGGCTACGCGCTGCTGCTCTCCCCCCGACAGGTTGGAGGGGAAGCGTTTGAATTGCTCCGGGGAGATGCCCACGCGGGCGAGGTACTCTTCGGCTTGGGGCTTGGCTTGCTTCGGGTCGACGCCTTTCAGCTCCATGGGGACGCATACGTTCTCCACGGCTGTCAGCAGCGGGAAGAGCTGGAAAGCCTGAAATATCATAGAGACGTCTTCCCTGCGGTAGCGGTCAAGGTCCATATCTTTCAGGTTCTCGTCACCGTAATAAACATTGCCCTCGGACGGCAGGTCCAGGCCCGCCAGCATAGACAGCAGCGTGGATTTGCCGGAACCGCTGGGGCCCATGATGGCGTAAAGCAGCCCCGGCTCGAAGACGCAGCTCGCGTCTTTCACCGCCTTAGTGCCCGCGTTGCGGTAGCTGTATGAAATGTTGTCCAGCATCAGGTTCATATTAGTCAGCTCCTTTATTCACTGTATAGAATATACCGAATTATTCATCATTACACAAGCGGGAAATGGAGAAGGGCGATAAATAGCGGTTGTCGGGCCAACTTATTCATGATATTCTGAGAACAATAAAGCGCGCGCCCTGAAGCGGGGGCAGCGTGCGTGCGGACGGAGCAAAGCATGGAAACTACCAAGGCCAACCCTCTCGGTTATCAAAGCATCGGCAAGCTGATACTGCGATTCTCGACGCCTGCTATACTGAGTAATATCGTGAACGCGATATACAACATCGTCGACCAGGTTTTCATCGGGCATGGTATCGGCACCGCCGGCATCGCCGCCACCAACGTTGCGTTTCCGTTAAATACCCTGACCAACGCCCTGTCCTATATGATCGCTTCCGGCGCGGCGACCAAGTTTAACCTTTCCCTGGGCGCGGGCTTACAGGAAGACGCCGAGAAGGCCGCCGGGACCGGGCTTACCATGTCCGTCGTCACCGGGGCTGCCCTTTCCCTGATCTCCATCCTGTTTCTGTCCCCCCTTCTCCGGGCTTTCGGGGCAAGCGCCGACATCATGGGGCTGGCTACGGACTATACGTTTATCATAGCGCTGGGCATCCCTTTTCAGATCTTCACGGTAGTCGCCTGCCAGCTGATCCGGGCGGACGGCAACCCAAACTGGACGATGTTCGTCCTGATGTCCGGCTCGGTATTTAACCTGATATTTGACCCGGTCTTCATGTTTGTGTTCGGCTGGGGCATCAAAGGCATCGCCTGGGCGACGACCATGGGCCAGATGCTGACGGCGGCTCTGGCGCTGGCTTATCTGCTCCGGGGGATGCGGACCGCTACCATCACGAGAAGAATACTTGTGCCGGTCCTTTCCAGCGTCAGGACGATCTGTACCCTGGGCATGGCCGGGTTCTTCAATATGATCGCCATGACCATTATGCAAATCGTGCTGAACAACACCCTGCGGTTCTACGGCGACCTGTCCTACTACGGCAGCACCGTCACCCTGGGCGCGGTGGGCGCTATATCGAAGATCAATTACATCTATTCGTCCTGCTGCTACGGCTTCGGCCAGGGCTGCCAGCCCATATACGGCTTTAATTACGGCGCGAAAAACTATGCCCGGGTGAGAAAGACCCTCGTCACCGCGATGATCTGCATCACCACGATCTCCGTGTTGTTCTTCACCTTGTTTCAGACCCTGCCTCGGCCCATCATCAGCATCTTCGGCCAGGGGACGGCGGAGTACTATGAGTTCGCCACGAAATATCTGCGCATCTTCATGTTCATGACCTTTGCCAACGGGCTTCAGCCGCTGACGGGGGGCTTTTTCACCGCCACGGGCAGGGCAAAGATCGGCATGTTTGTCACATTGACGCGCCAGTTGATATTCCTCATCCCGCTCCTGCTGATCCTCCCCCTCTTCTACGGCATCGAAGGCGTCTTGTACGCGGGCCCTATCGCCGACTTTGCCGCCGCCGCCATCGCCATCGTCCTGATCTCCCGGGAGATGCAACGCCTGGGAAGGATAATCGCCGCCGCCGAAACATGATCGTTTGCATCTACATGCCTGATATTCACATCGACATAACGAGGAGGCTCATCCAATGACAAAAGTTAAGATCGTCCAGGGCATATGCGGCTTTGTGACAAGCGCCGAAGCGCTCAGCGCCGACGGCGAGGAAGTCGTCCTGACCGTTAAGTCCGGCTGCGAAAGCGTCAGAAAGATGTTTGAGGAGCTGGGCGATACCTTTGACAGCTACGAGCTGTGCTTGAATAAGCCGGGCGCCGGGCCGCTGTACGAGTACGCGTCCCAGCACTTCCCCACCCATTGCGGCTGCGTGGCCATAGCGGGCATAATAAAAGCGGCGGAAGCCGAGTGTAAACTCGCGCTCCCGCAAGACGCTTCCATCACTTTTGAGTAGAGCTTACATCGTGATCGCCGCGGTCTGGGCGGCGCCGTCCCAGTACACGCTCCCGCCGAAGGCTTCCGCCACGAAGCGCAACGGCGCCAGGGTCCTGCCTTCCAAGAGCAAACCCGGCTGGTCCAGCAGAACGGCTTCCCCGTTTACCATGGCGGAAGCTTCGCCGATGGTCAGCACGACCACCGTATCGCCTTTCACTGCCGTCACCGTATGGCCGGCTTCGTCCCAGTCGATCTCCGCCCCCATCGCTTCAAAGATGGCGCGAAGGGGGACGACTATCCTGCCGCTTAGGTTTCGCGGCGCCACGTCGAAGGTAAGAGCTATGCCGTCGACGGTGACCTTGACCCCGCCGCTCCCATAAGCGCCGACGGGTATCTCCGTGTCGGTGAGATAGGGGATGATAAATACCAGCTCGCCCCTCTCGTCGAAGCGCGCGCCCCAGCCATAGACCAGCCGCTCGAAGGCTTCCAGATAGTACCCGTCCTGGTTCTGGTCTGTGGTATCGTAGGGGTCAGCCAGGATCAGTACGTCGTCCTGGGTGTCCGTCGTGCCCATGTCGTCGTAGCCGACGATCACCTGCCAGTGGCCGCCCCACTCGTCCCAGCCGATGAGGATGGGATAACCAAGCCCCAGGTAGTAAGGGATCAAGCCGTCGCCGTCCAAGCCGTCGGCCAGATAGTGCTCCTCCCCGTCTTCCCCAAGGATGAAGCCGTCCTCGCTCTCTTCCGAAAGGTCATCCGTGGTCAGATAAGCCCATTTATGTATGGTATCCCAACCATTGGCGGCGGCAAGGGCCTTGAGGTATCCTGTGTCTTCATTCAGATTGTCGAATATATTCATCATGTCGTCCAGGGTAGTGGCGCCGGGGTTGCCTCTGCCTTCTCCCCGGAGCCGGGCCAGGTTGATCTCCGTCAGCCTGTCGTCCCGTAGGTCATCCGCATCCAGATCCTCGTAAGCGTCAGCCACGGTGGCAAGCTCCGCGTCGCTGTAAATGTCCAGCAAGCCAGGCTGCCCCGGGTTTGCCCCAAACCACTCCAGCGCCATGAGGGCGGAGGTGAGGCCGCAGGTCCACTCGGTGGTTTGCTGCTGGGTCTTGAAGCCCTCCAGGATCACCAGCTCCCCGCCGCTGACCGCGCTTTCCCCACTTTTCAAGTTATAGTAATCGTAGTGGGCATAATAGGGAGACGTATTGATGAACACTTCCGTTTCCCGTTCATAACCGCCCGTCGCCGCGCCTGCCAGGCCGTTGTCCCCCCGCCAGGGGGTATCCGGATAGTACTTCGATATGTCCGCGGCAGTGCGCCCGTAGCTCAGCTTCATCCCATCGGAGCCATCCCCGTCATAGCCTTTTTTGTAGTCGGCGATCCCTTTGCCCATGACCGGCTCATATGTCTCGCGCCAACCTACCGGGCACGCGGCGACAAATATCCCGTGGCGGAAGTCCGGGTCAAATCCCGCGCTCCAGTCATAGACCAGGCGTTCCAGGGACTGTATGTTGTACCCGTCGTTGCGGTGGTCTGTGGTGTCGTAGGGGTCGGCAAGGATCAGGACGTCGTCCTTTGTGTCTTCCGTACCCATATCGTCGTAGCCAATGACCACCTGCCAGTGCCCGCCGAAACTGTTCCAGCCCACGAGTATCGGTATGCCGTCCGCCAACATATCCTTGATCAGCGAGCCGTCCATGACGTACTCCGCGGACATCAGGTTGTATTTCCCGCCTTCCGGTCTTTCGAAGCCGTAGTCCTCCACGATGTCGTAGCTGGAGAGTATCTCCCACTCGCCCCATTCGCCTTTTCCGGCTTTGCTAAGGTCGTTTAAACCTTCGAAAATGTTGATCATCTGCCGCAGATTCGTCGCGCCGCCCTGGGCCGGCTTCTGGCGCAGCGCCGCCAGATCTTCCTCATTAAGGTCGCCCCTGAGGCCAAACCAATCCAGCACCATCACGGCGGAAGTCGGCCCGCAAGCCCAGCCCGTGGCCTGCTGTGTCGTCCGAAACCCGGTCAGCATGGTCAGGGTATCGCTCGAAGTGGCTTTGTAGTAATCGTGTAAGGGCCAGTATGTGCTGCCCTGAAGGTCGGCGTAATCCACGATGTTGCTAAAGTCCTCCAGCGCCCCGCCGACGCCATAACCCTCCAAGAGCCTCTGCCCGAATGGGATGCGCCAGGGCTGCCCGGCGGAAAACGCGCCTTCGTCGTCAAACTCCTCCATGTCCCAGTGTTTGCCGCCGTCCCAGTAAGCCTTGCTGTCCTCCCAGGACACGGCCAGTATACCATCCGCCTTGCCGCCGCCGGAGACGTCCCATAGCTGCACAAAGCTTCCCACGATGACCTCCGCGGACAGGGCTGCCGCTTCAAAGGACTCCCCTTCTCCGTCCCACAGATAGACCGAGGCGTTTTCGTTTACCTCGTAATTGTTGATCACGCCGTCTTTAAATGAGCCGGCCAGCGTAAACGGCTTTAAAAGCTTCCCCTCCAGGATTTCATCGCAGGTATACGCCGGTGCGCCTGCAGGCGCGGCGCCGACGCCCGCCGCCAGGGATAAAGCCATCACGATAACCAGTATTACGGACAGGATTCTTCTTTTCATTTCACGCGGACCTCCTCTTTTTATTTGATATCGGAATGAAAAGAATTATACCCCATCGCTATATAATTGTATAGCAAAATTTATTGTGCTATTCCGGAAATAATGATAGGATTATCCTGTTGTGAAAAATCGTGTGGGAAAAAGGAGGGGGCGAACGCGGAAACAAACACGGCAAGCGCTAAGGATAAAGGCAAATGGCTGGTGCTCACGGTCATCGTGATCAAGATGATCATGGACGGCCTGGACGGGAGCATGCTCCATATCGCCCTGCCTACGATCAGCAGCGACCTCGGGGTCGCCTCCAGCTCCATCATCTGGGCCATCAGCGCGTATTCCATCACCACATCCACCACGGTCCTGTTCTTCGGCAGGTTTGGCGACATCATCGGCAAGACGAGGTTTTATCTCATCGGCATCGCCATCTACGCGTTGAGTACGCTGGTGAGCGGCTTCACGAATTCCCTGGCAATGCTGGTCGTAGCCCGCATCATACAGGCCATAGGCGCCAGCTGCACCATGGCAAACAGCCAGGGCATCATCACGATGGTATTTCCCCAGCACCAGCGCGGAAGGGCGCTGGGCATCTACGGCGGCGCCATATCCCTGGGTACCCTGGCCGGGCCTACTCTGGGAGGTATCATCGTCGCTTATATGGACTGGCACTATATCTTCCTGCTCAAGGTGCCCATCGCCGTGGTGGCGCTGCTCCTCGGCTTTAAGTTTTTCCCCAAGGATACCCCCGAGCATAAGGAGAAAATGGATTATCCGGGGGCCCTTCTCTACATAGCGGCAGTCGTCCCCCTGCTCTACTCCCTTCAGGAAGGTTATACCGCCGGATATACCAGCGTATTTATCCTATCGGGGCTGGCCTTGTCCGTCTTCTCCTTCACCGCGTTTTTCCGGCTGCAGCGCAGAAAAGCGATGCCCCTGCTGGATCTGGGCATCTTTAAGAACCCCATCTACTCGGTGAGCATACTCACCGCGTTTATCCTGTCCTTCACGAACTCCTTCCGGGGCATCATCATCCCCTTTTATATGCAGGGCGTACTGGGCACGCCGCCGGAGATCGCTGGCTTGTATATGTCCATATCGCCCATCATCGTGCTGATGATCACCCCGGTGAGCGGCTTTCTCACCGACAGGGTGGGCGGCGAGAAGCTGGCGATCATCGGCCAGACCGTCAACCTGGTCGGGCTTCTGCTGATGACCACCCTGACCAAGGAGTCCTATGTCATATCCATGGTGGTGTATTTCTGCATCATCAATTTCGGCACCGCTCTCTTCCAGGCGCCAAACAATACTTTGATCATGTCCAGCGTGCCCCGGGATAAGCTGGGCATCGGCGGCTCGGCGAGCATGAGTATCCGCAATATCGGCTCTACCCTGGGCATCGCCTTTACCACCGCCATCCTCTACGGCGGGATGAGCCGGAAGCTTGGCTACCACGTGGTCGGGTATGTGCGGGGAAGCGGCCAGGAGGACGCGTTCATGTTCGGGATGCGCAACGCGTTTTTCATCGCCTCCGGCATATGCCTGCTGGGCATCGTGGCGTCCATTCTACGGATCGTCACCATCAGGAAGTCCGGCGCCCCCGCCGAGCAAGACGACGAGTAGGGACGCAGAGGGGACGGTTCTTCTGTGTCACTTTTGTGCGCTTTAGTGACACAGAAGAACCGTCCCCTCTGTGTCCCCTATGTCACGCTCCCAGCCGCTCTTCCAGCCAGGCGCCCAGTTCCTCCTTGCCCATGCCGGTCACGGCGGAGAACGCGATCACCGGCGTCTGCTCCGCTAATGACAGCTCCCTGCGTATCTGCCTCACCTGCCCCGCCCATTGCCCGCGGGACAGCTTATCCGCTTTCGTGCCCACCACAAGCAGAGGTATCTTGTAGTGCAGCAGCCATTCCGCCATCGTCTTGTCGGAATCCATGGGGGGATGGCGCATATCCACCAGCTGTATCATGCCCGCCAGCTCCCGGCGGCCGGTGAGATAGGTCTCGATGAACCTGCCCCACCGCGCCCTATCTTCCTTGGAAGCCTTGGCGTAACCGTAACCCGGCAGATCCACGAAAAACCATTCGTCGTTGACCTCATAGAAATTGATCGTCCTGGTCTTCCCCGGCGTACTGCTGGTGCGGGCCAGGTTTTTTCTGTTGATAAACGTATTGATGAGCGAAGACTTGCCTACGTTGGACCTGCCCGCCAGGGCGATCTCCGGCTGCCCCCCGGCGGGATACTGAGTCGGCCCCACCGCGGTGGCATAGATCTCCGCCTTGCGGATGATCATCCTTTCACCAGGGCTTTTGCCAGGACCTCGTCCATAGTCTCCACCATCTCGAAGCGCAGCGCCTGACGGACATTATCCGGTATGTCCTCCAGGTCCTTTTCGTTTTCCCCGGGCAGGATGATGATCTTGCAACCGGCGCGGTGGGCGGCGAGTATCTTCTCCTTGACCCCGCCCACGGGCAGTACCCGCCCCCGCAGGGTGATCTCGCCGGTCATGGCGATGTCGGCATAGACGTACTTCCCGGATAAGGCGGAGGCCATAGCCGTGGCCATGGTGATGCCCGCGGACGGCCCGTCCTTAGGGATGGCCCCCTCGGGGATATGGATATGCACGTCCATTTCTTTATAGAAGGCCTCGTCTATCCCCAGCTTCTCCGTCCTGGAACGAATGAAGCTGTAGCCGGCTTGGGCCGACTCCTTCATCACGTCCCCCAGCTTGCCGGTAAGGATGAGGTTGCCCGAGCCTTTCATCAGGCTGACTTCGATGTGGAGCACCTCGCCCCCCACCTCCGTCCATGCCAGGCCGTTTGCGGAGCCCAGAAGGTTGCCCTCCTGAGAGCCCCGGTGCCTGTATCTGGGTATGCCCAGGTACTCCCGTAGCAGCCTGCTGCCTACGGCTACGGTCGTTTTTGTGCCGTCGGCGACCTGGCGGGCGGATTTCCGGCATACCCGGGCGATCTCCCGCTCCAGGTTTCGTATACCGGCTTCCCGGGTATAGCTCTCGATGATGGTCTTCAGTTCCTTTGGGGCGATTTTCATCTGGCTTTTAGCCAAGCCGTTTTCCTTCATCTGTTTAGGTACCAGGAACCTCTTTGCGATCTCCAGTTTTTCCCACTCTGTGTAACCGGGCAAGGTGATCAGCTCCATGCGGTCCAGGAGGGGGGCGGGGATATTGTACGACACATTCGCTGTGACGATGAATAATACTTTGGACAGATCCACCGGTATCTCGATGTAGTGGTCGCTGAATGTGGAGTTCTGCTCCGGATCCAGCACCTCAAGCAGGGCTGAAGACGGATCTCCCCGGAAGTCCACGCTCATCTTGTCTACTTCATCCAGCAGGAAAACAGGGTTCTTCGTGCCCGCGGTGCGCAGCCCCTGTATGATCCGACCGGGCAGGGCGCCCACATAAGTCCTGCGGTGGCCCCGTATCTCGGCCTCGTCCCGCACCCCGCCCAGGGACATGCGGACAAATTTTCTGCCCAGGGCCCTGGCGACGGATTTCGCCAGGGACGTCTTCCCCACGCCGGGGGGCCCTACCAGGCATAGGATAGGTCCCTTGATGGTGTTGGTCAGCTTGCGGACGGCCAGGTACTCCAGTATCCGCTCCTTCGGCTTCTCCAGGGCGAAGTGGTCTTCCTCCAGTACTTCTTCCGCCAGGTTGATATCCAGATTATCCTCTGTCTCTTCCTTCCAGGGCACCATCAGCAGCCAATCCAGATAATTGCGGATGACCATAGCCTCGGCCATCATGGGGGGCATCTTCTCCAGCCGACTGACTTCTTTCATGGCTTTCTCAAGCCCTTCTTCCGGCATGCCGGACTCCTCCAGCCGCGCGCGGTAGTCGTCTACCTCCGCCGTCCTGTCTTCCTTCTCCCCCAGCTCCTTTTGGATGGCTTTGACCTGCTCCCGCAAGTAGTATTCCTTCTGGTTCTTATCCATCTGCTGCCTGACCTGGGCGTTGATCTTCCGCTCGATGTCCAGTATCTCCAGCTCCCTGCCCAGTATCTCCGTGAGGAAGTGGACTCGGTCGCTGATGGACAGTATCTCCAGTATCTTCTGCCGCTCCAGGAGCTTCAGGTTGACATGGGAGGATACGAAGTCGCAGAGCCTGCCGGGCTCGTCGATGGAGGTGATGGCAGTGACGGACTCGGGGGCGACCTTCTTGCTGAGGCGCACGTATCGCTCAAACTGCTCGGTGAGCGTCCTGACCGCCGCTTCCAAGGTCAGGCTCTCTTCCGTGGTCTCCGGCAGGTAGGCGAACCTGGCTTCCATGTAGTCCTGCCGCCCTGTGAGCTCATCCAGCTTAGCCCTGGCGACGCCCTCCACCAGCACCCGTACCGTACCTCCGGGCAGCTTCAGCATCTGCTTGATCTCCGCCACTGTGCCGATGTGGTAGAGGTCGTCTTCCCCCGGGCTATCCATCTCCCCGTCCTTCTGGGCCAGTAGGAGCAAATGGTTCCCCATCATCGTCGCCGCTTCCATGGCTTTGATGGACTTCTCCCTGCCGATGTCCAAATGGGTCAGCATACTGGGAAATACCACTGTCCCCCGCAGAGGCAGCAATGGCAGAATATGGATTTTATCGTCGGCGTAATTGTCCATGTCGTTCCCCTTCGCGATTAATCCAGGTTAATATATCACAGACCGCCGAAAGTGGCAAATCAATACGGTCAGGAGCCTAAAGCGCGCCTATTTGCCGCGATAGTTCACAGCTTCAGCCAGATATAGCAATCGTTCGATACAAATCCTGACGACTACAACGCGACGAACGTTACGCGCCTTTGTGCGCTTCGGTTAGCGGACTGGAGGTTCGAAGAACCTGGTCGCGTTCCGTCTGGCGCGACGTCCATGTCGCACCCACGGATTTGCCTAATCTGCGATTACTTATCTGGTAGACGAAGCTGTTCAATCCATCGCTTACAAATCGCCGTGCTTTGGGCTCCTGACCCCCTGAACAGTAGTAGCCGGGCGGGGGCCGTGGTACTGATATAACCGGCACTCCAACCTCCCGTTGTATAGCTTTGTGTTTTTCGTGGCTTTGCGCCCGAAAGCTTCCTCGAAACCGGTATGGGAAGTCAGGATATAGAAAGACCAGGTATCCAGGGGCGCGAAAGCCCGCCCCATGACGCGGTAGAGGGCCGCGGCCTGCCCCGCGTCCCCCAGGCGTTCGCCGTAAGCGGGGTTGGTGATGACCGCGCCGTACTTCTTCTGGCTGCGGAAGTCCTTCACGTCCCGCTGCTGGAAGTGGATATACTTCTCCACCCCCGCCAGCCTGGCGTGGTAGCGCGCCATGGACAAAGCGTCCCCGTCGACGTCGTAGCCTTCCAGCCGCATATCCGCCAGGGCCGCCCCTCGCTCCCGTTGCCTGTCCGCCGCCGTCTGCGCCCCTTCTTCCCGCGCCTGCTTCCACACCTCCGCCGGTACCTGGGGCCACTTCTCGCCGGCGAAGCCGCGGTTGAGCCCGGGCGCCGCGCCCAGGGCCTTCAGCGCCCCTTCGATGAGTATCGTCCCGGTTCCGCACATGGGGTCCACCAATACCTGCTCCGGGCGCCAGTTGCTTAAGGTCAGCATGACCGCGGCGATGGTTTCCTTTAGCGGCGCCTGGGAGCCCAGCTTCCGCCAGCCCCGTTTGTGCAGCCCGTCCCCGGAGGTATCCAGCATGATGCTGGCCACATCGTTGGTGATGCGGAACTCCACCTGGTATACCGGCCCCGTCTCCGGGAACCAGGTCGTTTTCTTATACTTCCCCTTTAGCCGCTCTACGATGGCTTTCTTCACGATAGCCTGGCAATCGGACACGCTGAAAAGCGCCGATCTCACCGACCTCCCGGCTACGGGGAAGGCGGCCGCCTCCCCCAGCCATTCTTCCCAGGGCAGAGCTTTCGTCCCTTGAAATAATTCCTCGAAGGTCGCGGCGGGGAAGCTCCCCAGCTCCACCATCACCCGCTCGCCCTGCCTGATCAGCACATTGCAGCGCGCCACATCCAGGGCGCTTCCCTCAAAGGAAACGCCGCCTTTGCCTGCCGTCAGTCCGTCGGCATAACCAAGGCGGTTCATTTCTTTGCGTAATAAGCCTTCGACGCCTGAAGGCGCGGTCACGATGATTCTCAAAGCGATACTCCTTCGCGCCCGGACGCCGGCCGAAGGGGCGCGTCGCGTCAGGCGCTGCTAAAAACTCAGGATCTGCCTGGCCAGGTTGAAGTACACAAATAGGGTACAGGCGTCCACGATGGTCGTGATCATAGGCGAGGCCATGATGGCTGGGTCGCCCCCCAGCTTCTTCGCCGCGATGGGCAGCAGCGCGCCGATGGTCTTCGCGATCATCACCGCGATGACCAGGCTCATGCAGACGACGAAAATCACCAACAAGCTCAGGCCGCGGTTGAAAATAATCAGCCGGAGGCAGTTTACGGCAGCCAGCGTCAAGCCGCACAACATGGCTACCCGGATTTCTTTCCACAGGACTTTCCCAACGTCCCTGTTTTCGATTTCCCCCAAAGCCATGCCCCGGATGATCATGGTCGAGCTCTGGGCGCCGGAGTTCCCCCCCGTGTCCATCAGCATGGGGATAAAGGTAACCAGCACGGGCAGCAGGGATATGGATTCCTCGAAGCTCCCCAGTATCCTCCCGGTCACCGTAGCTGAGACCATCAGGATCAACAGCCAGGGCACGCGATTCCTGGCCATCTCAAAGACTCCGGTCTTCAGGTAAACCTTCTGTGACGGCCTCATTGCCGCCATTTTCTCAAAGTCCTCGGTATTCTCTTCCTGGATGACGTCGATGATATCGTCCACGGTGACGATCCCCACCAGGCGGTTTTCCTGATCCACCACCGGCAGTGAGATAAAGTCATATTTACTGATCAGTTGCGCGACCTCCACCTGGTCGTCCGTGGTATGGGCATAGATGACTTCCGTCTCCATGACGTCCCCGATCAGGGTATCCAGGCTGGTCAGAAACAACTTTCGAACGGTGACGACCCCTTCCAGGTTGCGGTTGGCATCGGTGACATAGCAGGTATAAACCATTTCGCTGTCCAGGCCTACCTGCCGGATCCGCTGGAACGCCTGGTCTACAGTCCACTCTTTCTTGAGGCGGACAAACTCCGTGGTCATGATGCTGCCCGCGGAATCATCCGGGTAGTGCAGAAACAAATTGATCGTACGCCGGGTCTCCGGCGTGGTAAACCGCAGGAGCTTTTCTACGACATTTGCCGGCAGCTCGTCCAGGGCGTCCACCGCGTCGTCCACAAACATATCGTCCAGGATGGCGGAGGCTTCCTTGTCCGTCATGGTGGTGAGCAGCTTTTCCTGGGCTTCCGCAGGCAGGTAGGAGAATACATCCGCCCCCATATCTTTGTGCAGGGTGCGGAATACCATGAGCATTTCCTTGTCCGGCAAGGTTTCCAGGAACTCGGCGGCGTCGGCGGGATTCAAGTCGCACAACCTGTCCTTCAGCTGGCGGAAGTCTTTCCCCTCCAACAAAGCCGATAATTCAACCATTAATTCGTCCAATTCCTTCTCATCCATTCTTATCCCTCCCTCCGTGAAGTGTGAGGTATAAAAACGGGGTAAGCAGAATGTGGCGTCGGCCACAAGCTACTTAACCGTAAAGAACAGACGCCGGCGTTGTTTAAGTCCAACGCGCGCGGCATCTGCTTTACGGTCCGATTATCACCAGCAAACAAACCCCGGCGCCCCGGCGGCTACACATAGCTCCTCAAGGCGCACGGCCCGGCTTACTTATCCCTTATCCGTGACGCAAAGGAGGGATAAGTGAGGTCCGTAGGATACGTCCGTATGCACGGGTCATCATCGGCGTCCGTTTTTATGCATAAATCGCTTGATCCTGGATCCACTATTCTCCCTCCTTAACGTGCTTATTTTTCGCTTCTTCATTCTACATAGCAAAGGCGGTTATGTAAACCCCCGGCCCGGTGTTTTTTCCTCATTTCTTGATTTTCGCGATGAAGTCTTCCAACACGTCGTCCATGTCCGGCCGCCCGATCTCCTGCAGGTTGTATGTGACCCGGGTACAGGGCTTGCTGATCTTGACGATGCGCTCCAGGTCGATGGGCGTGGCGATGACTACAGAATCGCAGTCTGTGCGGTCGATGGTGGCAGAAAGGTCGTCTATCTGCTGCTGTCCGTACCCCATGGCGGGCAAGAGCTTCCCGATGTTCGGATATATCTGGAATGTCTCAGCCAGCTTCCCCACCACATAAGGCCTGGGGTCGACGATATCCGCGGCGCCGAAGCGCCTGGCGGCTACAATGCCGGCGCCGATCTTCATCTCGCCGTGGGTCAGGGTCGGGCCGTCCTCCACGACTAGCACCCGCTTGCCCCGTATCACTTCCGGTTTGTCCACTTCGAGGGTGGAAGCGGCGTCTACGACTACCGCGCCGGGATTGACCTTTGCGATATTGCTCCGGACGGTCTGGATGTCGTCGAAGTCGGCGCTGTCGATCTTATTGATCACCACGACGTCGGCTATACGCAGCGTGACCTCGCCGGGATAGTAGGAAAGCTCGTGCCCCGGCCTATGCGGATCCACCACCGTGACCATCAGGTCGGGCTTATAGAAGGGGAAGTCGTTGTTCCCGCCGTCCCACAGGATCACGTCGCAGCCCGCCGGGTCGTTTTCCGCCGCCCGCAGGATCGCCTCATAATCCACGCCGGCGTAAATCACGTTGCCCCGGGCGATATGGGGTTCGTATTCTTCCATCTCTTCGATGGTACATTGATGGGTGGCCAGGTCTTCGATCGTAGCGAAACGCTGCACCTTCTGGGCGACCAGGTCTCCGTAGGGCATGGGATGGCGGATGGCGATGACTTTCAGCCCTTTCGCCATGAGCGCTTCGGCGATGCGCCGGGAGGTCTGGCTCTTGCCGCAACCTGTGCGGATGGCGCCTACCGCCACCACGGGCTTGGTGCTCTTGAGCATGGTGTTCTTATAGCCCATTAGGGTAAAATCCGCGCCCGCGGCGTTGACCCTGGCGCTTATCCCCATAACCGTAGCGTAGGAGACGTCACTGTAGGAGAATACGCATTCGTCGGCGCCAAGTTCTTTGATGAGTTTTTCCAGGTCGTCCTGGGCATAGATGGGTATCCCGTCGGGGTACAGGCTTCCGGCCAGGGCGGCGGGGTACTTCCTGCCGGCTATATCCGGTATCTGCGCTGCGGTGAAGGCTACGACGTCGTAAGCTTCATTGCCGCGGTAGAATGTATTGAAGTTGTGGAAGTCCCTCCCGGCAGCCCCGATGATGATGATTTTTCGTTTTGATGTGTTTGACATTTTTTTCCTCCTTTGAGTGATACATCTTTATTTGACAACACGGCGCGCTATAGTACGGCGGCAAGGATGGCCTTATGGGCGTGCATCCTGTTTTCCCCTTCTTGAAATATCCTGGACCGGGCGCATTCCATCACTTCGTCCGTGATCTCCTCCCCCCGGTGGGCCGGCAGGCAGTGCATCACGATGGCCTCCGGTTTTGCCAGCCTGAGCAGAGCGGCGTCGATCTGGTATCCTTTGAGCGCTTCCAGCCTGGCCCTGGATTCCTGCTCCTGCCCCATGCTTGCCCAGACGTCTGTGTATAGGACGTCTGCTCCCGCCGCCGCGGCTTTCGGGTCGTCTACGATGGTCAGGTTCGCCCCCGGCTGCTTCATTTGCTCGAATTCCTTTATGGCTTTGTCTCCGGGGCGGTAGTTCTCCGGGCAGGCGAGGGCGATCTCCATCCCCGCCAAGGCACAGGCGTGCATCAGGCTCACAGCCACATTGTTTCCATCGCCGATGAAAGCCAGGCGCTTACCCTTCAGCCCGCCAAATTCTTCATAGACCGTCATCAAGTCCGCCAAAGCCTGGGTGGGATGCTCGTCGTCGGTCAAGCCGTTGATCACCGGTTTGTCGGAGTATTTCGCCAGTTCGAGTACCTCTTGGTGGCTAAATGTCCGGATCAGTATACCTTCGCAGTAGGAGGCCAGTATCCTGGCCGTATCCTGTATGGGCTCCCCCCTGCCGATCTGCAGATCGTTTGCCGATAGGAACAAGCCCAAGCCGCCCAGGTGGTACATGGCGACCTCGAAGGACACCCGGGTCCGGGTCGACGCCTTCTGAAAAATCATCGCCAGGGTCTTGCCCTGATGAAGGGCGTGGGGCTCGCCTGCTTTCTGCTTTTTTTTCAGCTCCACTGCCAGGTCGATCAGGTATTGAAATTCCGAAGGGCTAAAATCCGTCAGCGACAGATAATCCCTGCCCTTAAGTGGCGTATCCATAATTATTCCCCCATTTTAAAATGTATTACTACTATACCACATCACGGGAATCACGCAAGCCCGGCATAGGGGCTATGACTGCCCAGCGGCTGCTATTTGTTTCGTGGAAACACCTTAATACCAGGGTTTACGCCGACATACCGGCGTCGAGCCGACTTCGTGTCGGCCTCCGCCTGAAAAATCGTCCATGATTTTTCTATGCCTACGTCCGTACGCCTACTTCGTGTCTTAGCCAACTACGCCGCAATGCCGCTTTGGCAGTCACAGCCCCTATGCCGGGCTTGCTCCTACCCGGCGGCTTCATATGCTGAGAAGCACGTCCTGCAGTATCTGCAGGGCCCGGTCGATTTCTTCTTTAGCGATCACCAGGGGCGGCACCATACGCAGGACCATGCCGTGGATGCAGTTGATGAGCAGCCCTTTTTGCCTGCAGTCCTCCACGATCTTCGCCCCCAGCCCCTCGGGGATGAGCTCGATCCCGATCATCAGCCCCTGGCCCCGGACTTCCTTGATCAAGCCCGTCATGCCCGGCCAGCTTTTCACCGCGTCCATGATGTACCGTCCTTTTTCCGCGGCTTGATCCGCCAGCTTCTCGCCGGTGATGACCGAGAAGGACGCCAGGGCCGCCGCCGTGACCAGGGGGCCGCCGCCGAAGGTGGAAGCGTGCTCTCCGGGCTGCAGGGCCTGGGCCGCCTCGCCCCGAGCGCACAACGCGCCGATGGGCATGCCGCCCCCCAGGGCTTTCGCCAGGGTAAAGACGTCGGGCTCGAACCCAAAGTGCTGGTAGCCAAACATCTTACCCGTCCGGCCCATGCCTGTCTGCACCTCGTCGATCATCAGCAGGAAGCCGTACTGCTCCCTGAGCTTCAGCAGGCCTTCCAGATACGCGGGATCCAGGGGGATGATCCCGCCCTCCCCCTGCAGAGTCTCGATCAGTACCGCGCAGGTCTTATCGCTCGCCGCCGCCTTTAGCGCGTCAAGGTCATTGTAGGCTACATGGGTCAGCTGTGGCAGCATGGGCCCGAAGCCGCTCTGGTACACCGTCTGCCCGGTGGCGGAAAGCGCCCCCAAGGTCCGGCCATGGAAGGAGTTCAATGCGGTGATCACCTGGACCTTCTCCGGCTTGCCCTGCCGGCTCGCCCAGCGCCGGGCCAGCTTCAGGGCGCCTTCGTTGGCTTCCGCGCCGCTGTTGCAGAAGAAAACCTTCTCCGCGCAACTGTTGTCGACGATAGCCTTCGCCAGTTTGATCTGGTTTTCGTTCCAGTAGAGGTTGGAGCAATGGATCAGCGTCCCCGCCTGCTCCGCCAGCGCCTTGACCACTTCCGGATGGCAGTGGCCCACGTTGTTGACCGCTATCCCGGCGACCAGGTCGATGTACTCCTGCCCGTCCCCGTCCCAGACTTTGGCGCCCTGCCCCTTCACTAAGCCCATGGGGAAGCGGCCATAAGTGTTCATTACATATTCCTGCCCCATATTGATCATCGTTTGATTATTCATTTTCTTACTCATCCTTTCCGGCTTGTTTTTGTATCGTTTCACAAGGTTCACCTGACCCAGGTGCCTATCCCTTCATTTGTAAATACTTCCAACAGGAGCGCGTGGGGCTTGCGCCCGTCGATGATATGGACGTTCTCCACGCCGCTGGCTACCGCTTCCATGCACCCTTGGGCTTTCGGTATCATGCCGCCGGTGAGCTCCCCTCCCGCGATAAGGCCTGGGATATCCTTGGCAAATAGCTGGGAAGCCAGTTTCCTGCTTTCGCCATCCCCCAGGAAGATGCCTTCCACATCGGTGAGCAGCACCAGTTTATGCGCCTTGAGAGCGCCCCCCAGGGCGGAGGCTACCGTATCCGCGTTGATATTCAGGCTTTCCCCGTCTTCGCCCGCCCCCACGGACGACACCACCGGGATGAAGTCCTTCTCGATGAGGGTCAGGATCAGCGAAGTATCCACGCCGGTGACTTCCCCCACCAGGCCCAAGTCCCGGGGCTGCGTCACTCGTCGGGCCCTGACCATGCCCGCGTCCTTGCCGCACAGGCCCACGGCTTTACCGCCCAGCTTCTGTATGCGGCTCACCACTTCTTTATTCACTTTGCCAGCCAGCACCATCTCTACGACCTCCATGGTGGGTTTGTCCGTGACCCGCAAGCCGTCGATGAACTCCGCCTTGATGTCCAGCCTCTCCAGCCAGTGGTCGATCATGGGGCCGCCGCCATGGACCAGCACGGGTTTCATCCCGATGAGCTTCATCAGGATGACGTCCTTGAGCACCATCTCCTCCAGCGCCGGGTCGGTCATGGCGTTGCCGCCGTACTTGACGACGACGATTTTTCCGTAGAAGGCCTGTATGTAGGGCAGGGCTTCTGTCAAGATATCCGCTTTTTCCATTGGTGTCAACATGATAGAGCATCTCCTTATCCGTAGTGGTTGCCGCTGCCGTTTGGCTGTCTCCCTGGCCGCCGTCTGCAAATCAGCTCGTTTACCCAGGGAAAAAGCCTAACGGCTTCGACACGACCTCCTGTCGTGCTCCGCCTAAACAAACATCGTGTTTGTTTTACGGCTCACTTTGTTGATTACCGAGTGATTTGAGACGACGGCGTCCAAAGTCGCCAGCCAAACAGCAGCGGCAACCACGACCTGAGGAAGCGGCCGCCGCCAGAAGTGATAAGCATCCAGTGACGCTGGATTTTTTGTTTCTGGCAAGGCAAGCGACGAAAGTCACGAGGGAGTGTACTTCTGACGGTACATGATCGAGTAGACTGAGGAAGCGGCCGTCGCCAGAAACAAAAAAGACGCGTCAGCTTCTGTAGCTGCCGTTGATCGTTACATACTCATGCGTAAGGTCGCAGCCCCAGGCCGTTGCTTCCCCCTCGCCCCCGTTCAGCTTCGCCAGTATCCGGACCTCGTCTTTCTCCAGCCACACCAGCGCCGCCGCCTCGTCGAATATCAGCGCTTTTCCCTTATCCATCATCTGCACGTCGCCGATATACAGATCCACCGCGTCTGGGTCGAAATCCGCCCCCGAGTACCCCATGGCGCACAGGATGCGGCCCCAGTTGGCGTCTTTGCCATATATCGCCGCTTTGACCAGGGACGAGCCCACGACGGCTTTCGCGGCCAGGCGGGCGTCCTGGCGGGACTTCGCGCCCTCCACTTTCATCTCGATGTACTTCGTCGCCCCTTCGCCGTCCCTCGCGATCAGCTGCGCAAGGTGCTTGCATACATAGGTCAGCCCTTCCACAAACTCACGATAACCGGCGTCGGCGCTGCCGCGCAGCACTTCGTTTCCCGCCGCCCCGTTCGCTATGACAAACAAGCTGTCGTTGGTGCTGGTATCGCCGTCCACCGTGACCATATTGAATGTGGCGTCACAGGCTTCCCCCAGGGCTTCCCGCAGAAGTCCCGCTTCGATGGCGCAATCCGTAGTCACCATGGCCAGCAGAGTAGCCATATTAGGATGGATCATCCCCGAGCCCTTAGCCATAGCGCCAATGGTGACGGTCTTTCCCCCCGCCTCCAGCTCGATGGCGATCTCCTTCGGTATGAGATCCGTGGTCATGATCGCCCGGGCAGCCGTACCGCCGCCCTTTTCGTCCATTGCCGCGGCTGCGGCTCCGATCCCTGCCAGTATCTTGTCCATAGGCAGGTAGGCGCCGATCACCCCGGTAGACGCCACCAGGACTTCTTCACCGGAGCAGCCAAGGGCTTCCGCTGCCGTTTGCGTCATTTGCGCGGCGTCCGCCGCCCCCTTGTCTCCCGTACAGGCGTTGGCGCAGCCGCTGTTAAATACCACGGCGCGCCCTCTTCCCTGATTTGCCTTCAGGTGTGCCTGGCTTACCGTCACCGGCGCGGCCCGGACAATATTTTCCGTAAACACCGCAGCCATCGTAGCGGGCACGGTTGAATAAACAATCGTCAGGTCGTATCTGCCCGGCGTCTTTACCCCTGCCATGGCCGACCCTGCGGAAAAGCCATTCGGAGCTGTCACGCCTTGGTTTTCCAGCACATTGATTTTCACTTCTCTCGCTCTCCTTCCGTATCGATTCTTCTTCCGGATTTCATAATTATACACTTTAATTTATATTATGCAAGCATTATTTTCACATTTTTTTCATTTTGCTCATTTCGTATTTTTTTATTTCCACCCCTATTTTTATAAGAGCGTTTCGACGGGGGAAAAGTCGCCGCCCGCCAAAAATATTTTTTTCCTACTCTTTATCGGCTTTATCCGAAGGCTGCCGCTCTTATATACACAACGCTAAGCCGCCCGGGTTGACTCGCTCCGGCGCCGGCGCCGCCGGCCGGCTGGGGCTCCGGTATCCCCCCGCTTCTTCCCCCGCCCATCCCAAACACCCCTATAAAATCAATCGGGAGGAAACAACATGCCAGAACAATCAAGGGTCATGTATCAGATGATCGAAACACACGAATATGTTGAAGACAGTGGAATGATAGCGGCATACGGCGTAAGCTGCGGCGCCGGCGCGACGGATGCCGGCCGGGTTCGGGCGAAGGGTCATACCATTCCCAACATATCCACCCGCTCCTCCTTCGTCGAGGAATTAGTCAACCGTCTAAACAACCACGGCGCGGCGCCGGTCCACCTCAGAGACCTCATCGAAGACTATCTGCCGTGAGCCCGCGGCACAACCATTTAGGCGCTCTTCTCATCATCACCGGCGCCCCATCATGAAAAACGGCTATCGGTCCGGCACCCCCATCGGCGCGGCTTGGCGGCGGAAGCGTCCGGAGGGCAGGGGGAAAGAGTAACGGGTTTAGTTGTCGGCTTTGGGCGATTTCGCCCAAAGAGGCAGCTAAGCAGTTGCTAGGGGCGCGCTGAAACAAAAGTATAGCGCAAATTTACACAGATTTTACACAGATAATACACATATTATTCTACAGAACCCTTGAACAATTTTGCCAGTTTTATATAATTATGAGAGGAATTCTTGAAAGGATCGTTACAGTTCATGGCTTACGCTGTCATCGACTTAGGCTCCAACTCCGTCAGATTGTCTGTTTATGAGCATAAAAACAACGAGATCTCAAAAGTTTTCAGCCACAAAGAGGTCGCGGGGCTTGCCGGGTACGTATCCGGCGGCAGGCTCAGTGAAGCAGGCGTCCTCAAGGCTTGCGACGTGCTTAATGTCATCAAGAAGCTCGCAGCCAGATTCGCCGGCCCCTCCGACACGTATCTCTTTGCCGCCGCGTCCCTCAGGAATATCCGCAACCGGGAGGACGCCGTGGAGACCATCGCCAGGGAGACCTTGCTGGTCCCGTATGTGCTGGAAGGCGAGGAGGAAGCCGCCCTGGGGTTCGCGGGGGCTGCGAAGTACATCAGCTTCAAAAGCGGGCTCATGATCGACATCGGCGGGGCAAGCACCGAGCTTGCCCTCATCGAAAACTATGAGCCGGTGAAGCTGGCCAGTATGCCCATAGGGTGCCTGAACCTCTCCGTCAACTATGTCAAAAGGATCATACCTACGGAGCAGGAGGATAAGCAGATACGTGCGGCTATCAAAGAGCACTTGTCCGCCCTCGGCTGGGAGCCGGACAGCCGGTACCCGCTCATGCTGGGCTCCGGCGGCACCATGCGGGCCGCTTTAAAGCTCGCTCGCAGCCTGTGCGGCGCCCCCCCGGGGTCCCAGGAGTTCAGCGCTTCCCACGTGAAAGAAATCGCCGATTTACTGAGAAAAGAAGACGACAGTATTTACTTGAAAATTTACCAGACCATCCCCGAACGGCTGATGACCATCGCCACCGGCTTCGCCATCCTGCAGCAGGTGATCCGGAAATTCGGGTGCGAGACCGTCGCCGTCAGCAAATTCGGCGTGCGGGAAGGGTATCTGGTCGACAGGGTGTTGATGACAAATGGCAAGCATTTCGTCGAATAAAAAACAAGGCATCCCCGAAGTAGGCGAATGCATACAGAACCGCGAGCTCTCCTGGCTGAAGTTCAACGAAAGAGTGTTGGAGGAAGCCAACTTCAGCGCGTACCTGCCCTTGGAGCGATTAAAATTTATCGCGATATTCAATAGCAACCTGGATGAGTTTTTCATGATCAGGGTGGGCAGCCTGACGGACTTTATGCTTTTCGCGCCGGGCTACTACGACAACAAAACAGGGATGTCCGCCGAAGAGCAGCTGAACGCGATCTTCCAGCAGATAACCCCGCTGTATGCTTTGAAGGACCGGGCCTTTGCGTCGGTCATGGGCGACCTGGGCAGCCGGGGCGTCCACTATGCGCGGATGGGCGAGCTTGACGCCGCCGAGATGAAACGGGCGGAAAAATACTTCCGCTGGGACATACTGCCCCTCCTTTCCCCGCAAATCATCGACAGCCACCACCCCTTCCCCCATATCGACAATAAGCAGCCCCACATCGCCGTCACCCTGGAGCGGAAGAATACGCCTTTGTACGGCTTGCTCGCGGTGCCGGACGACCCGGACAGGCTCTTCTTTCCCGGGGACGGCTGCCGGTATGTATTGCTGGAGGACCTCATCCGCCATTTCGCCCACATCGCTTTCGCCCCCTTCAATGTCATGGAGAGGACTATACTGGCTGTCACGCGGAACGCCGATATCAATACGGAGGAAGACAGCGTGGTGGACGAGGATGTGGATTACCGCCAATACATGAAGAACCTGATCAAGAAGCGCCAGAGGCTTGCCCCGGTGCGGCTGGAGTTTCAGGACGAAGCCTCAAAATCCCTGAGGGCGTTTTTCTGCGGGAAACTGAACCTGGCGGAGAAGCAGGTCTTTCTGACCTCTTCCCCCCTGGATCTCTCCTACTGCCTCGGCCTGGAAGAACTCCTGGGCGAGAGACTTGGCGCCAGAGCGGTGAAGGCCCTGGCGAGCCCCCCTCACGTACCCGCCGAGAGCTTTCCCAACGATAAGAAAATCAATCTGATGAAGCTGGCGCAGAAGCAGGACATACTCTTCTCTTACCCTTTCGACAGCGTATCCCCCTTCCTGGAGATGATCCGCCAGGCGGCGGAAGACCCCGCGGTGGTGTCGATCAAAATCACCCTATACCGCCTGGACGTCCTGTCGAAGCTGGCCGAATCCCTGATCAGGGCGGCGGAAAACGGAAAAGACGTCACCGCGCTGATGGAGCTGCGCGCCCGCTTTGACGAAGCCAACAATATCGAATGGTCCCATCGTATGGATGAGGCGGGCTGCCGGGTGATCTTCGGCCTGCCGGGCCTGAAGGTGCATTCCAAAATCTGCCTGATCACCAGAAAGGACTTCGGCGGGATACAATTCATCACGCAGATCGGCACGGGGAACTACAACGAGCGCACGTCGAAGCAGTATACGGATCTCTCCCTGATCACGGCAAACCGGGAGATCGGCAACGACGCCGCGTTATTCTTCAATAATCTACTGCTGGGCTACACCTACTGCGACACAAGCCTCCTGTGGGTCTCTCCCCACCATCTGAAGGACAAGGTCATCCAATCCATCGACAGCGAGCGGATAAAGGCGGAACGAGGCGAGCCCGGACGCGTCATCATCAAGTGCAACTCCCTCACCGACAAAGAAATCATCCTGGCGCTTATCGCGGCTTCCCGGAGCGGCGTGAGGATATCCATGATCGTCCGGAGCATATGCTGCCTGATTCCCGGCATACCCGGCCTCACCGACAACATCACGGTCATCAGCGTCGTAGGCAGGTTTCTGGAGCACTCCCGTATCTTCTGCTTCGGGGAGGGGGACGACAGGGAGATCTACATCTCCTCCGCCGACCTGATGACGAGAAATACCGAAAGGCGTATAGAGATCGCTTGCCCCATACTGGACCAGGCGTTGAAAAAAAGGGTCTATCAAATGCTGGAGACCTTGCTTCAAGACAATGTGAAAGCATGGGAGCAATACGCCGACGGGCGTTATCTGCTGCGCGCCCCCCGGTCCGGCCAGGGGGTGAACTCCCAGGAAGCGTTTGTGGAGCAGGCCCGGGAGGGCGCAGCCGGCGTAACGGAAACTGAGGCGATTGCCGGCAAGCCCGGCTTGCTGAACCGCTTCTCCGGCTTTTTCCGCAGGCTGGCGTAGCGTTCGTCGCGATATAGGCATGCCCTGGCTTCCGCTCGTCATTGGAACTTTTCGCAATTTATCGCTTTACAGATCCTTGAGCAAACGCGCCAAAAAAACCGCCGTACATACCGTGACGGCGGTTTGTGCTGCTGACGTGTAGTTCGCGCCTCAGTGCGGCTCGCGCATCGCGCCTGGAAGTAAGCCTTAGCGCTTGGAGAACTGGGGCGCTCTGCGGGCGCCTTTGAGGCCGTACTTCTTCCGCTCCTTCATCCGGGGGTCCCGGGTGAGGAAGCCGGCCTTCTTCAGGGAGGGCCGCATCTCCAGATCCGCCTTCAGCAGCGCCCTGGCGATGCCCAGCCGTACCGCGCCGGCCTGGCCGGTGACGCCGCCGCCCTTGACCGTGGCGAGTATGTCGTACCTGCCTTCCGTCTGCGTAAGGACGAGTGGCTGCTTGACCACCATCTCCAGCGTCTTTTTCCCGAAGTACTCGGTAAGGGGCCTCTTATTGATGAGCACCTTCCCTTCGCCGGGGGTCAGGCGGACTTGGGCCACGGAGGTTTTCCGACGGCCGGTGCCTCTGTATTGGACAGTTTGAGCCATTCTTCGATTACCTCCCTTCCTAAGCCCTGATTTCCCACCGCTCAGGCTTCTGCGCCTGGTGGGGATGGTCCGGTCCGCGATAGACCTTGAGTTTACGATACATCTTATCACCCAGCTTCGTCTTTGGCAGCATGCCTCTGACGGCTTTCTCCATCATACGCTCCGGTTTGGTTTTCATCATGATGGCGTATGACGTGCGCTTCAGCCCGCCGGGATGCCCGGAGTGGGTGATGTACTCTTTTTGCTTGAGCTTGTTTCCGGTAAGCACAGCCTTGTCCGCGTTGACCACGATTACAAAATCGCCGGTATCCACATGAGGCGTGTAGATAGGTTTATGCTTCCCGCGTAATAATACTGCGGCTTCCGCAGCCACCGAGCCAAGGGTATTGCCTTCGGCGTCCAGTACGTGCCACTTCCGATCCACCTGGCCGGGTTTCGCCATGAAGGTTGTCACAGAATCTCCTCCTATATAATGATTACACTCTTCATCGGGGCTGACGGGAGTATAAACGGATAACACACAGATTCTATAACAAGCGGCCCTGGTGTGTCAAGTATTTATTCGAGCCCTTCGTTACAGTTCACGGGAGCAGGGACCCGGGGTGCGCCTATTTACCGCGATGGTTCACAGCTTTCGGCAAGCTTATCCAAAGTCTCCATGATATAGTCGCCAAACTCCCTGCAGGTAGCGCCGCCTTTGTTTCCCGTGATCCGTATCTTCGCTTCTTCCTGCTGGCAGATATCCAGCGCCCGGTCAAGGAGGCGCGCCTGCTCCGTCAGCTCCACGTGGGCCAGGAGCATGGCCGCGGCGCGCAGCAGAGACGAGGGGTTGGCGTAATCCCCGCGCCCCTCGGCTACCATCCTGTCCGCTGAGCCGTGTATAGCTTCAAACATGGCGTAGCGCTTGCCGATATTGGCGCTTCCCGCGGTGCCCACGCCTCCCTGTATCTGGCCGGCTTCGTCGGTGATGATGTCCCCGTAGAGATTAGGCAGCACCACCACCTGAAAGCCGGAGCGCACCCTCTCGTCGATGAGCTTGGCCGTCATGATGTCGATGTAGCGCTCTTCCTTCTCGATGGCGGGGTATCTCTCGCCGATTTGGCTAAAGATCTCAAGAAACATGCCGTCCGTGGTTTTGATAATGTTTGCCTTCGTGACCGCGGTGACCTTGGATTTTCCGTTTTTCACCGCGTAGTCGAAAGCCGCCTCGATGATGCGCCGGCACCCTTCGTCGGTGATCATGGTGAAATCCACCGCCAGATCCGGGGATATCTCAAACCCTCTGTTCCCCACGGCGTACGCCCCTTCCGTGTTTTCCCGGAAAAAAGCCCAGTCGATATCCAGCTCCGGCACCCGCACGGGCCGCAGATTGGCAAAGAGATCCAGCTCCTTGCGCATGGCGACATTGGCGCTTTCCAGGTTTGGCCAGCCGTCGCCCTTCTGAGGGGTCATGGTAGGCCCCTTGAGTATCACGTGGCAGCTTTTGATTTCTTCCAGGACGTCGTCGGGCAGGGTCTTCCCCGCCCGGCTCCTGTTCTCTATGGTGAGCCCGGCGATATCCTTCAGGACAACGTCGCCCCGCTCCAGCTGCGGCGCCAGCAGGTGGGTAAATATCCGCCTTGTCTCCGCCGAGATGATAGGCCCTATGCCGTCGCCTCCGCAAAAGCCGATCACCAGCGGCTTCAAGCTCCCGAAGTCCGCGAAGCCCCCCTGGGCCTTGATGGCTTCCGCCCGCTCCAGCTGCTCGCCCACCAGCAGGGCGAATTTCTCGCAGGCGTCCTTAATTTGTTGTTCTCTGCTCATGTACGCTACTCTCTTTCTCCGTTTGCGCTGCTTTCTTTCTCCAGCAGGACGATCAGGTTCTCCCTGGCGTTGTTGATATGGCCCACCGTCTGCCTCTCCGCCTCGTCCCCGTCGCCGGCGCAGATAGCTTCCAGGATCAGGCGGTGCTCGGCGATGGCTTTCTCCGTGCGGCCCGCTTCGGCGATGGACTGCTTGCGGTAGCGTTGTATCATGTGATGGAGATCCCTCAGCATATGCTCCAGCCGGCGGCTTTCGCAGTAGCTGAATATGGTCTCGTGGAAGCGCGAATCCATCTCGCTGATCTGTTCTTCGTAAGACTTGATGTAGTAGAACTCCTGCAGATCTACGATCTCCCTGAGCTTCCCGCGCTTCTCATCGGTGATGCGCTCCGCCGCCCAGCGGGAGGCCAGCCCTTCAATATAGGTGCGGATGGCGTAGACGTCCAGCAGGTCCTTCCTGTCCACCCCCAGCACGACGGCGCCCTTATTCGGCACAAGCCTGACCAGATTTTTCTGTTCCAGCATGCGTATGGCTTCCCTCACCGGGGTGCGGCTGACGCCCATCTCCAGCGAAAGCTTGAGCTCGTTGAGGTTTTCCCCCGGCTGTATGCTTCCGTCCAGGATGCCTTCCTCAAGCTGCTCGAAGACCCGGTTGCTGAGGGAATCCCCAGCCCCGGCGGTAATGCCTCCCGCCTCTTGCTTCGCCATCGCTTCAAACCCCCGCCGCGAATTCCTTCGTCAGCTCTTCCAGCTCGCCGTCGCTGATCACCGTCTCCCGGCCGGTGTTGTACTCGTTGTCCACCCAGTCCTTCACCGAAAGCACGATGGCGTCTTTCTTCGTGACTTTCTTCTCCGTCGGCAGGCTGTAGAAGTCATTGATCCAGTAAGCTATGCCCGCGGCGCCGCTGGTGCTGCTGATCGCCACGGACGCCGGCCTCTGGAGGATGGCGCCTGTGTCGAATATGTTGTATATCTCTTCGTCCTTCATCAAGCCGTCGGCATGGATACCGGCCCGGGTGATATTCATGCTCCTCCCCACAAAGGGGGTCATAGGCGGTATGCGATAACCCAGCTTCTGCTCGTAGTACCTGGCTATCTCGGTGACCGCGGTGGGATCCATGCCGTCCATCGTGCCTTTCAGCGAGGCGTACTCAAATACCATGGACTCCAGAGGGATGTTGCCGGTACGCTCGCCTATGCCCAGCAGGCTGCAGTTGACGGCGCTGGCGCCGTATATCCACGCTGTGGTGGCGTTGACCACGGCTTTGTTGAAGTCGTTGTGGCCGTGCCACTCCAGCAGCTCCGAAGGCACGTCAGAGAAGGACCGCAGACCATAGATGATGCCCGGGACGCTGCGGGGGAGGGCGACGCCGGAGATGGGCACGCCGTAACCCATGGTATCGCAGGCCCTGATCTTCACCGGGATGCCGGACTCCTTCGACAGCTTGGTAAGCTCATTGACGAAGGGGACCACGAAGCCGTAGAAGTCCGCCCTGGTCAGGTCTTCCAGGTGGCAGCGGGGCTTCACGCCGATCTCCATCGCTTCCTTCACCACATCCAGATAGGTATCCAGAGCCTTCTTGCGGGTCATGTTTAGCTTCTTGAATATATGGTAGTCGGAGCAGCTCACCAGGATGCCCGTTTCCTTGATGCCGATGTCCTTCACCAGCTGGAAGTCCTGCCTGCTGGCCCGTATCCATGTGGTGACCTCGGGGAAGGGATATCCCAGATCCATGCACTCCTGCAGGGCCTGGCGGTCTTTATCGCTGTAGACGAAAAACTCCGTCTGCCTGATCTTCCCCTGGGGCCCGCCCAGCTTGGCCATCAGCTTGTACAGGTCCACCATCTGCTCCACGGTATATGGCGCCCTGGACTGCTGCCCGTCCCGGAAAGTAGTATCGGTCATCCATATCTCGTCCGGCATACCGATGGGGACGCGGCGGAAGTTGAAGGGGATCTTGGGCACCTCGGTGTAGGGGTACAGATCCCGGTATAGATTTGGCTCCTCCACGTCCTGCAGGTCGTACCTGTACGGGTCTTGCTCCAGCAAGTTACTTGTCTTGTTGATTTCGATCATGGTTCTGTCTCCTTTGCTTTTTGATTGGTTGCCTATATGCTCAGCCAAAGTATTGCATACTTGTATACACCCATGCTTGTATTATACAATACCTGACGCGGCAGGTCAAGTAGATTTCCAGCCCGGCGCATGTATTCATTGTATTGTTTCCCGTAGAAATTCCATGTATAATTGATTTCAACAAGGAGGTCCTGCTTATGAAACATCATTTTGTCGTATGCGCGGTCCTAAAGCCGCACCTCACCGAATGCCAGGCGTCGGTAGGCGCCGTTTGCCGGGAAGAAGAGCTGGGCGGATGGATGAAGGCCCACGGTATACTTCGGTACAAGGTCAAGAGTATCGACAGAAAGCCGGTAGCGGACTGGGAGAAAACCGATTGGGTCGTGGCGTGAAGCGCGGCGTAAAAACGCAGATCAACAGTCAGGAGGTAGGAGGATGACTCAGGATTATTGGAAATGGCCGGAAACCAGCTTCACCTCTGGTGAGATCGACTGGAAGAAAGCCGGGAAAATCACAGCCGGGGTGGACGTAGGCTCCACCAGCACCCAGGCCGCCGTCATGTGCGACGGCGCCTTGTTTGGCTACGCCAGCATCCATACGGGGGCGGACTTTAAGAAAGCGGCGGACGACGCCATCGGCAAAGCTATGGGCAGCTCCGGGATGGGCGTCAAGGATATCGGCGCCATCGCGGCCACGGGCTGGGGCGGATTCAACGCGGCTTACGCGACTTCGACTATGGATGAGGTAAGCTGCCACGCCAGGGGCGGGAGATTTATCTACGGCCCGTCGGTGCACACCATCGTAGACTTGGGCGGCCAGACGGTGGCGGCGATACGGCTCTATGACTGGGACAGGGTCTGGGATTTCTTTATGAACGACAAATGCGCCACGGGCATGGGCAGGAATGTGGAGACCCTTTGCGACCTGCTGCAGGTGCCCATCGAGGAGATCGGCGCCTTGTCCCTGGATGTGCCCGTAGACCCGGAGCCCGTAAGCACGACTTGTTACGCCTTCGCCCAGACGGAGACCATGGGCCTGCTGGGGCGCCCGGAGTACAGGGCCGAGCCCATGACCATCAACCAGGTCTACGCTTCCCACCTCTTTGCCATCGCTACCAGAGCGCTGGGTACCATCGGGAAGCTGCAGCCCCTGGACGTGGGCGATATCACCGTTTACAAGGAGCTTGGTTTCACCGGCGGGCTGGCGAAGAACCCTGGCGTGACGAAGCGGATCGAGAAGGATTTAAACGTGACGGCGCTTACCGGCGAATATGACCCGATACTGGCGGGCGCCATCGGCGCGGCGCTGTTGGCGTAGGAAGGAGGCGCGACATGGATAGATTTAAGCAGATGATAGCGGACCGCCACGAGTACGCCAAAGCCTGGAAGAAGAAGACAGGCGGGCTGGTGGTTGGGTATTGCCCTAACTATATGCCGGAGGAGCTGGCCTACGCGGCGGGGATGCTGCCTATACGTATCATGGCGGAGCAGAAGCCGGACGTGGTGTCGGCGAAGTGGATCTACGCTTCGTGTTATGTGGCGAAAAATATGACCAACATGCTCCTGAACGGCGAATACGATTATATGGACGCCTTCGTGCATGTGGAAGACTGCCAGTGGACTTTCAATGTGTTTGAGGTGGCGTCAAACAACTTCCCCTCGCTGCTGACCCATTATTTATTTACCCCGGACTACACCGAAGGGCCAATCGCCAAGGACGTCTTCCGGTCGGAGCTAAACGTGCTGAAGGGTAAATTTGAGGCGTGGACGGGAAAGGCCGTCACGGAGGAAGCCCTGGACAAGGCTATCGAGATATACAATACAAACCGCAGGCTGCTTCGGCAGATCTATGAGATGAGGCGTTTCTACCAGACGAAGATACTGGGCTCCGAGATGATGAACCTCATGCTTGCCAATCAGGTGACGGACAAGGCCGAGATGAACAAGATACTGGAAGACTTCATCGTGGAGCTGGACGCCAGGGCGCCTTATGACGACAGGCTGAGGCTGATGCTCGTTGGCAGCGAGACCTTCAACGCGGACCTGGAGGAGCTGGTGGAATCCCTGGGGGCAAATGTGGTCGTGGACGAGCTGGACAATGGGAGCTCCAATATATGGAACGACGTGGTGCTGCATAAGGACAGGCTGATGGCGCTCTCCCTGCGCTATATGGGCCGGCCTCACAGCGCCATGAAGGACAGCAACTGGCGGCGCAGGCCCCAGCACATCTTCGAGCTCTCCGAGGACTATATGGTAGACGGGGTGCTGGTGGTGAAGCAGCTTGTGTGCCAGGCCCACGGCTCGGACAACTACGCGGTCTGGAAGCTGCTGCGGGAGCGAAACATCCCTTTCCATTTCTTCGAGCGGGATACTACTTTGCCCCTGGACGAGACCCGGGTACGGATAGAGTCGTTCCTAAGCATGCTGCGGCCGGGCGTGACCCGGATCAGGGGATGGCACCAGCCCCTGGGAATATAGGAGGCGGCGGATATGAAAGGACAGATTTGGGATACCAAGCCCCTTGAGTTCTGGGACAAGATAAAGGAAATGCGGGCAAAGTGGGAGAAGTCCATAGAGGACGAGGAGACTGTGCTGGGCCAGGGCAACTGCAACTGGGCCCGGGCTTTCCCCAACCTGACCGTCATCGAGGACAACCCGGTGGGCTCCACCATCGCCTACCGGACG
>Ga0082212_10001821_pt1 | contig 31430 bp, 30 predicted proteins | sample TergutNt197P3_FD_71548 | JGI IMG/M metagenome (GOLD analysis project Ga0082212, IMG submission 71548) | Neocapritermes taracua P3 segment gut microbial communities from Petit-Saut dam, French Guiana - Nt197 P3 | ecosystem: Host-associated > Arthropoda: Insects > Digestive system > Gut ...
TTGTTTTGCTTCCCACCCTTTTTGCGCTGTGTGGTTAAGGCATTGGGGGACCGAACCCCCCCGGCTTGGGTTCGATCCCCGACTGCCTACAGCAAACGACGGCTACATCAAGCGAGCACAGCCAGCACATAGCTGTCAACTTCATCCAGTATACCGGGATCACCTGTGAGATGGAGTATTTCGTAGGCATCCGCGATGAATAGCAGCAAGTTGGTTTGCCGGTCAAGCTCCAGGAAATCGGAGACCGTCATCTCATGCGCCCTGCGGTAAAGATTTGCAACGCGGATTTGCATATAAAGAACATGGTCCAAATTCTCAAATGGCATAGCTGTGTCCTCACACTTTAGCCCATTCATCCCAGTCGCCCCGTTCCTCCGCGTAAATCATATCCAGTATGCTCTCCGCACTCTCAAAACAAAGCCGGGATTCCGGGTCTTGAAGTAAATCGAAAGTATTCGTCTGCAATATTATACGCAAAGCCTCTGTCGTAGGAAATCCTTTGTCTTTGGCGTATTGTGCTACCACGGCTGTGGTAACGAGGTCTGCGCAGTATTGCGCTTTATGAGGGTCGACAGACATTACACCCTCTCCTTTCCGGTGAGCTTAAGGCAGTCAACCGCCTGCTGAGTCGCAAAGAAGTACTGTGCCGGGAGCTGATACGGCAAGAGCAGCCGGACCAACTCATCAATCGCGGCGTCGCTTCCGACCTTTCCTACGCCGCCAGAAAGGTAGAATTGGATGGTTGGGTTGGTATAGTCGCTGGCAGTCGGTCCGATAACAATATCATAATTATGCGGGACACCTTTCTTGCTTCGATTGAGAGTGATGAATCTACCCCATTCCCGGTCAGCATCGGTGAACTCTTTTATCGACAAGTTGGCGGCTTTGTCCGAATCGTACTCATATTGATATAACCATCTCCCAATGAGTCTTTGCGCAGCATCAAATCGTTGCAACTTTGACTTCCGCATCTGTGCATTTCGCTCAGCCATCGACTTGGCGTGAGCAGCATCAGCAGATGTGTAAAACCCTTGACCGAAGTCTTTGTACGGTCTGCTTTGCTGTAAGTCTATCGCATCGAAATCATAGGATGAACCGTGATAAAGCGTGACAATGCTCACCATGAATAGAGTTCCTCCTTATAGCATATTCTGCTGCGCCACCACCATATTGTCCCATTACGGCTTAGAGTCCTTCTTTGCGTCCTTTGTCCTGCCATCTACCGGCTTACGAGCGCCTTTTGGAATAAGCCAAACACGAGAGACCTTTATTGCGCCGTATACTTTTCCTTGTGCGCATAGCGACTGGACTTGCCGTTCCGTGATTTCCCACTTTTTTGCCGCCTGTGAAGGCGTTATCCAATCCAAAACCATTTTGCGCCCCTTATCGTTTAAGTGAAGATGCTCTGGCATATGTATTGTAACACGCTCAAACGAAGGATACAAGCAGAATTTGATAATAGTAATTTACCGTTATTTTTATATTGAAAACCCTGAGCAAATGTGTTATCTTATACAAACGCGATTGGCGACAGACCGCTAACCGGGTTCCTGCAAAAGAAAGCGAATAGCAGCAACCTGCGCCAATCGAACCATATTGAGGGGAGTGAAGGCAAGAATCAAAATAGTTGACAATGCTGATCAGGTGTTAGAGGCAATATAATAAGGAGAAAAATCAAGTAATGAGGAGAACAAAAACTATGCTTAGAAAGACGATACCCTGCGTACTGCTCGCGTTAGCGTTAGTGCTCGGCCTGTTTGCCGGCTGTGACAAGAAAGAAGAAACATCACCGTCCGCGTCGCCGTCCGCATCGCAGGAATCTGCGACCTCGAGTGCAGAGGAGTTCCCGGACAAGGACCCGAGCAAGACGACGATCAAAATCACCGCTGTCCGCCCGCTTTCCGGCGCGAACGTATCATTTGAGTACTATAACTACGGGCCGGTATACAAGATGTGGGTCGATGAAGTCAACGCGGCAGGCGGCATCAGAGTCAAGGAGTATGGCAACCGCCAGCTAAAGATTGACCTGACTGTTTACGACGATACCTCGGACGTCGGAGTTATGACAGACCTTCTCGTGAAAACCATGACTCAGGACAAGCCTGACTTCGTGCTTTCGCCCTGCTCGACGGCAGGCCTTCAGGCTGCGGCGCCCATATACAACCAGTATGGTTACCTGATGATCGGAGCTGAAGGCGGCGGGACTGATACAAGGCCGCTGTATGATCAGTATCCGGACGTGTTCTTTACGACATCCTTCTCTGTGCACCAGGTTCCGAAAATGACGGAAATCTTCAATGAGCTTGGCGTAAAGAAAGTGTTTATCACATACATGCAGGATGCGCACGGCCTTGAGTATCTTGAAACCACGGAGGAAGAGTTCCCTAAAGCCGGCATCGAGTTTGAAGCGATCGCCGCCCCCTGGGATTTTGCCGACATGACCCCGATCATCACGCAGGCCATGGCTTACGGCGCGGATGCTTTCGTCGCGTACTGCTACCCGCCCTGGAACGCAAGCCTGATTGGTTCGGCTATTTCCATGGGATACAACCCCAATGCCTGGGTGTGCGGACCCGGCGGCAGCCAGCAGTCCTTCTATGATGAAGCAGGCGGCATGGCAATCAACGGCATGATGTTTGAAGGCGCGTGGTCTGTCAACAGCGGGCCCGCATACGCCGACTTTGCGAAAAGGATCGCAGAGCACTATAAGAACGACTCCAACTGGGGGCCGGAGTGGTGGGGATCCGCCGGATACTGGGGCGCGATGGAGATGCTCCAGATCGCCATCGAAGAGACAGGAACCCTCGACAACCACACCATAGCTGATTATTTCCGCAGTAACGTGATCCAGACCTCGCTTGGCCCGATGCAGTATGTCAACCACGAGCTGACTGTCGACTCCTGGGCCGGGATGATCGGCCAGTACTTAAACGGAGTAACCGAAGTCATCGACGTCGGCGCGAAGAGGACGGCAACGCCCCTCTATCCGAAGCCTGACTGGCCCGCAAAGTAAAGTATACACACAGCGCACCTAAAAAGAGCGGGCCGCCTGAGCCTTTAACACGGTATTGGACGGCCCGTTCCTCTTCAATCATACCGACTTCTGCAGATAGGAGTTTTGCACCATGTCGACTGTAGTTAATATAGTGATTTACGGCGTAATTATGGGCGGAGTATACGGGCTTATCGCCATGGGGCTCACATTGCAGTATGGAGTGGGGAAGATACTGAACGTTGCGCACGGCGAGTTCCTTATGCTCTCGGCCATGACCTCATGCGTACTGGTACAAGCGGGCGTTCACCCCCTGCTGACGTTCTTGATCTGCCTTCCCGCCGCATTCGTAGTCGGGTTCGTCATCAATATAACTCTATACAGATTGCTTAGAAAATTCTCGAAAGACGAGGCCACTTTTGAGTCCAACGCTATGTTAATGTCGTTTGGGCTTTACTTTATTCTGGCCAATATCGGTTTGAAGATATGGGGCACATTATCCAGGAACTACATGTATTTCAGTTATCCGATAAAGATCCTGGGGGCGACGATCGCCGTCAATAGGCTCATCAGCCTGGGGATTGCGGTTGTTTTTATCGTCGCGTTCTTCATTTTCCTCAACAAAACAAGGATGGGAAAATCGATCAGGGCGACCAGCCAGAGTACGACAGCAGCGGCAATGATGGGAGTCAGGATAAACAGGACAATGGCGATCTGCTTTGGTGCCGGCGGGCTTCTGGCTGCGGCGGCCGGCGTTCTGATAGGCATGTCCTTCGCGCCGACGGCGCAGATCGGGCTCTCGAACACAGTCATCGCGCTGATCGTCGTCGTTTTAGGCGGGATGGGCAGCATACCCGGCGCGGTTCTCGGCGGCGTGCTGATCGGCGTTGTGGGGCAGGCCGTCAGTTTCTACGACACAAGCCTCGTTACTGTGGCGTACTACCTGATGATAGTTATTTTGCTTTTGCTGAGGCCTAAGGGCCTGATGGGGAGGTGACGATGATGACGAAGGCAAATATTATTAAGAATCTTCAATACATTGTCGTCGCTGCAGTTATCATCTTCTTTGCGCTTGTGCCGTTATTCGGCTCGACATACACGCAGACGCTCTCAACTGTTATAATGATGTATATTGTCATGTCGGTATCATGGAACATGTTCTCGGGGCCTACCGGATATATTTCATTGGCATCCGGCGCGTTTGTAGGCCTGGGGTTCTACGCATCCGGATTTTTGAGCAACTATTTCCCGCTGCCGGTGCTGATGCTTTTTGGAGGCTTGGTCAGTTTTGTACTCGCATTGCTGATTGGTTCGATAACGCTGCGGCTCAGAGGCGTATACTTCACAATTTTCACCTTCTGCCTTGTTGAGCTTGTCAAAGCTGTTATGACATGGTATGAGATTATGATCGTTAGAAAGCGCGGGCTTAGCGTCAAAAACTTCGGCCCGGAAGCGGCGTTCTACTCAATGCTGGTCATGGTCGTGGTTACTCTGATCGTCGTGATTGTCGTCAACCGGTCACGTTTTGGAATGGCGCTCACAGGAATCGGAGAGTCTGAAGATGCGGCTTCGCATATCGGCGTCCATACAACTGCGACGAAGGTTATGGGGTTTGCGATCATGGCCTTTTTGATGGGTACCGTAGGCGCGGTAAGAGCGACGATGCTGAACTATATTGACCCCGGCAGCGCGTTTAATATGATGTTTTCATTCCTGCCGGTTTTGATGTGCGTTTTCGGCGGCATGCGGACATTCCTGGGGCCGATTATCGGCGCGGCGGTATTTGCGATATTGCAGTATAACCTAATTACGCGAATGCCGCAGGTCTATATGATCATTTTCGGCGGAATCATGGTGCTTTCGATTTTGTTCATGCCGACAGGGATTGTAGGGGTATATGCAAGGGTAAAGAAGTTCATTGAAAAAAGAGAGTCCAAAAAGGGGGTGACCGATGATGCGCATGCTTGAAGCTACGGGAGTAAGTAAATCGTTCGGGGGCCTCAAAGCTGTTCAAGCAGTCGACTTCAACATCGACGAGGGCGAGATACTTGGGCTCATCGGACCAAACGGCGCCGGCAAGACAACGCTTTTCAACTTAATATCGGGCGCCTACCAAATGGATTCCGGCACCGTCGTTTTCAGCGGCACGAAAATCAGCGGCATGAAACCGAACCGGATCTGCCGCCTTGGTATCGGACGGTCGTTCCAGGCAGCAAAGAACTTCGCCGGGATGCCGGTCCGCCAGAATGTCCTGATGGGCGCTCTGTTCGGGAAAAAAGGACGAACGAAAGCGCAAGCGCTGGAAATCGTGGACGAGGTTCTCGACTTCGTCGGCCTGAGCGAGATGCGCGACAAAATGGTCCCCGATATTCCGCTTGCGCACCAGAAGAGGCTTGAAGTCGCCCGCGCGCTGGCGACGACTCCCAAGCTCCTCATGCTGGATGAAATGATGGCGGGGCTCAATCCCTCCGAAGTCGGCGAGGCGATGGAGCTGGTTACGAAAATTCGCAGTTCCGGGATCACGATCATCATGATAGAGCATGTCATGGAAGCTATTATGGGTATATGCGACCGTATCATCGTCCTGCATCACGGGGCAAAAATCGCAGAGGGCACCCCGCAGGAGATATCCACAAGCCAGACGGTCATTGAAGTTTACTTAGGGGAGAGCTGACATGGCTATGCTTGAAGTAACGAACATCAATTGCTTTTACGGCAATGTGCAAGCGCTGTGGGACGTATCCCTTAATGTCGAGGAGGGCGAAATCGTTGCGCTCCTGGGCGCTAACGGCGCGGGCAAAACGACGCTTCTCAATATGATAACGGGGCTGGTTGAGCCGGCGTCCGGCCATGTGAGCTTCGACGGCCGGTCGCTTGACGGCGTGCCAATCCACAGCATCATGGAAATGGGTATAGCGTACCTGCCCGAAGGCGGCCGCATTTTCCCGGATATGTCCATAAAAGAAAACCTTGAAATGGGCGCCTATCCAAAAAGCATCTGGAGCACCAGAAAAGCGACTATGGAGCGCGTTTATGAGCTCTTCCCCAAGCTCAGGGAGCGGCAGAAGCAGATGGCGTCGACTCTGTCAGGCGGAGAAAAACAGATGCTCGCCATGGCCCGGGGTCTGATGAGCGGCCCGAAGCTCTGCTTGTTTGACGAGCTTTCCTACGGCTTGGCGCCTATTATGGTCACGGAGGTTTTCAAGATCGTCAAATCCCTCCGGGAGCAGGGCATCACGGTGCTTCTTGTCGAGCAGAACGTCAAGCAATCCATGGAAATCGCAGACCGCGCATACGTTCTGGAGAATGGCCGGGTCGTGCTTGACGGGCCATGCTGCGACCTCATGGATAACGACTATGTGAAGAAAGCGTACCTGGGGCTATAAGGAGTTGTTGACAAATAATTTGCACATCTCGCCTTGTATTTTTGCCATCATACTTCGTTGTCAAAACTTGCAAGGCTCCAAGCATTACTGCGTTTTGACGCCTCGTCTGCTGGCAAAAATACTGTGGCAATTTTGTTCAACTTATTTATCAACAGCTCCTAAGCTATATTTAGTCGACCTGTTCAGGTACTATTTAATCTATCTGGACGCCTGAGAATACCTTTGCGATCACTCCCCATTTGCCGCCCAGGCGCATAAAGCACAGCATATCGGTGAAGAGCGTGTTCCTTACGCGAAGCTTGACCCGGGCGACTGCGGTGTTTTCCCCCGTGAAGTCGATCGACAGTATCTCATCCTGACGAGGGTAATCCACGACAGGCGCGTCCGGCCTCGGAGTCCCTACGAGATTCACGAAGAAGCTCTTCGGCATGTCGTTTAGGGCTCCGTTTTCACCATGTCCGTAGATATGCGCGGCATCATGGAAAACCTGTGCCATCTTTTCCCCGCTGGATTCGAAACTCGCGTCGAAATATGTCTGGATAATTCCTTTGATTTCTGTGCTGTCCATGTGTAACCTCCTTGTTTTTGGGGTGGAGCCCCACGTTTTACATGTACATACAGTAACATATATTCACGAAAAGACAACTGTAAATTTGCAGAGAACTGCACGAATTTGCAGAGAACTGCACGAAAAGACAGCCGGTGAGAGCCTGGCCGAGTTCGAGTCCCGCCCCCCATACTGCAAGTACAACAGACGGGAAGTGACGCGTTTGCTAAAGATAAGCGGCGATATAATGTCGAGGGATAATGTAATCGCGGTGGTCGCAGATGGCTTGATCGCTGAGTCTGACCCGGCGTTGCTGCCCCTTTTCCTAAAGCGGACAGGAGACATCGAATGTTGGTTGAAAGGCCGCGCCATAGACGCCCACCGTACCAACTCGCGGCTGCTAAAGAAAGCGCTGCGCCTCACTTCGGCCGACGACGCACAGGTCGTGCTGAAAGTAAATGCAGCAACTGTAACCGATACTTACTGGTTCCGCGCGGAGGGAAGCGCGTTGCGATACGAAGACGTGCGCTTCAAGGCAAACTACTTCGACAAACTGGCGCTCCGGGGCGACCCGGACAGTTTCAACCAGCCGTACTCGCCCACTCCAGAACTGACAAACATCGGCAGCTTTGAAAAATGCTGGCGGCTTATGGACGGGAAGTGGTGGATGATCAAGCAAGGAAACGATCTGGAACGCTTCTCCGAGCTGCTGATATGCAAGCTTGGGCTGGCTTTCGGATTCCCGATGGCGGATTATCAGCCTGAAAACGGAACGATAAAGAGCCAGGATTTTACGGACGGCGCTTTCGAAAACTTTGAAGCCGCTGACGGGATTGTCGGGGATGATGAAGACTATGCGCTGAATTTTCAAGCGTTTTGGGAGTTGTCACCTGAATTGGCGGAGCAGTACCTGCAAATCATATATATGGATGCGCTGTGTTTCAATATGGACAGGCACACTAAAAACTACGGTGTGCTGAGAAATGTCGAAACCGGAGCCATCCTGCGAATGGCTCCAAATTTTGACAATAATATCGCCTTGTTTGCGCGCGGCATTCCTGCAAAGACGGACAGGGCGAATGACAAACTGGTTTCGTTGCTTTGCGATTTACTTGAACAGGACAACAGGGCGATGCGGATAGTTTCGCGCTTCCCGGTCCCTGATCGCGCAATGATCGAGGAATGCATCAGCCAAATCAGCATTCCGATGGATAAGGAAACAGTTTGCGAGTTCATCATAAACGGCAGTAAGCAGATACGGGAACGTATACGGGAGCTATAACCGGCGGGGTTCAATCCCCTACTGCTTAACGGGAAGCGATCATATGAGGCTTTAATCTGTTTTTAATGGTTTTTTTCGCAAAACTATATTGCATTACATAATAGTATGTGATACAACATAGCAAAAGGAGGTTTTGTTATGCTTACGCAGTTTAAAAAAGGGGCGCTGGAACTGTGCGTACTCGCCCAACTGCGCGACAACGAAAAGTACGGCTACGAGCTGGCGACTGCGATATCTTCGGAAATCGAAGTGTCACTCGGCACTATCTACCCACTACTGAAGCGAGTGAAGCAGTTGGGCTACGTTGAAACGCAGATGCATGAGTCGGCAGACGGCCCCGCGCGCAAATACTACCGCCTTACAGCGAAAGGCCGGTCCGCGCTCGACGACAACATCGCCGAATGGACCGACTTCTCAAAGAAGATCAACAAGATGATAGGAGCATAGTATAAGACTATGCCGCAGTCACGCGCGTGACTGTCCAAACAGGAAAGGGGATTTACAACCATGAGCAAGAACGAATTTCTCGATAAGCTGTCAGAGGAGCTGAAAAAACGCCTTGGCGCTACCGCCGCGAACGAGTTGCTCGCCGATTTCCGCGAGCACTTCGACGAAGCGCTGAAGGAAGGCAAGAGCGAGGACGAAGTCTGCGGTATGCTGGGAGATCCGGCGGACATCGCGTCGGAGTACTTTGAAGATATGGATGGCGACGCCGCCCCGCCGGACGCGGGTATCTATATTAGCCTCACCCATATTAGCCTTGAATGCGAGCCCTGGGACAAACAAACATTCAGCGTAGAAATACTGCGCAACAACAAGGAGGTTGATGACGAGACCATTCAGATTTATCAGGAAAACAACTCATTGCGGGTAGTGCAGGCGCGCGATAGCTTTATCAATCTGCTGTTCCATATGTTTCGGTTTAGGGAAACAGTTCGGGTCATGATCCCGCGCCGCTATCAAGGTGATATGGCGGTGAAAATGGCCAGCGGCAGCGCCAGGATTAACGGGATCACGCTGACCGGCGGCGTCACTTGCAACGTGACGTCAGGCGCAATACATATGCACAAGGTCTCCGCGGGAACGAGCCTGGCAGTAAGCACGCGTTCCGGCGGCATTCATTTGGATAGCTGCGCCGGCGAGTTGTCAGCAGACTGCAGCTCAGGAACTATTAAAGTAAAGTCGCACAGCGGCAATGTCGTTCGTGCCGCTGCGACATCAGGCAGCGTCCGCGTCGAGGCCGGGCGCATAACGAAGGATTGCACGATAGAATGCAAGAGCGGAGGCGTATACGCGCAGTTCGATGCGCTGGAAGCTGATTTGAACATGACGTGCCGCAGCGGTTCCGTGAAGTTTCAAATTCACGATCTGAAAGGCAATGTGACCGGAAAAACCAGCAGCGGCAGCGTAGTCGGGATGCTTCCGCGCGATACGCGCGCGGTGTTCCTGCTGCAGTCTGCCGGTGTCCAAAACAAGTTCCCGAACGCGGTCATGCCCGACAGCAGCGTCCCTGTCGTAAACCTGACTTCCCGGAGCGGGCGCGTCAGCGTCAAGGAGATATAGCATTTTTAAAATCGCCTACATCGAATATCACGTAGTATTTGCATAGTTATTTACAGAATGGAGTACTGGCTATGCAGCCTAACTGCTGCACCTCCACGCCACCCACTCACAGCCTGCCGATGTTCAGCGCTGTGTCGTACGCCGAGCCGGTCGCCGCCGTGATATCGCCGGGCGCCACGCAATCGCCCAGCATATAAAACTCAGCCGCGCAGTAGTTGAGCGTCAAGGCGCCCTCGCGGTTCGGGGCCTGCCCCACAGCGTAAACGATAGTATCCGCCGGGAAGAACCTCTGTGCGCCTTCTGATAGGCAGTGCAAGCCATCCTCAGTTATCTCCTGGGCTTTCGTGTTCAGGAAGACCTCGATGCCTCGGCTCTTTAGCTCCACCCAAAGGCCCTGCATATGCAGGAAGTTGCCGCCGTCGTTGACTTTATCGTCCATCTCCACTATGCTGACGTGCCTGCCGAGCATTGACAGGTATACGCCGAGTTCCAGCCCCGCAAGGCCGGCGCCGATTATTATAACTGCGCTTCCCGTCTTCTCAGGGTTCCGATAGGCTTGCTGCGCTTCGAGGACGTTTGCGCCGCCAATCCCGGGGATATCAGGCTTGATCGGAACCGAACCTGTCGCTGCGATAATGACATCCGGGCTATGGCTCAGCGCGATCTCGGGCGTCAGGGCAGTATTGAGCATCATCTCGACCCCGGCGCTGGCGAGCCTGCGCTTTTGCGTCTCGATGTATTGATCCAGCTTTTTCTTGAAGGGTACTTCTCTTTCGCAGTTGAGCGTGCCGCCAAGCTCGCTTTTTTCCTCAAAGAGGATGACGGAATGCCCATGCTGCGCGCAGCTCAGCGCAGCTTGCATCCCGCCGACTCCGCCGCCCGCGACGAGCACCTTCTTCTTCCTGACCGCCTTTGCGGCCGCGAAACGCATATCTCCCAGGTGCCCTATCTCCGGGTTCAAAGCGCAGTACTCTATGCCGGATGTCACCGCTGCCGAAAAACAGGACATGCACCGCATGCAGTGCGTTATATCGTCCTCTTTACCGGTTCGCATCTTCAGCGGCAGATCCGGGTCTGCTATCAGGCTCCTCGCCATCTCGACGATGTCGGCTTTTCCGGTCGCGATTATATCTTCAAGCATATCCGGCTCCCCGAGCGCGCCTACAGTAGCGACCGGCGTCTTCACATGCTTTTTTATCTCCTGCGCGAGGCAGACATTGTATCCCTCTCCGAGGAACATGCGCGGGTGCGTGACGGTGAACACTTCGTCGACCTCATGGTTCCCTGCGGAGACATGGATGAGGTCGTAGTGGCCGTCCAACTGTCGCGAAAAAGCGATGCCGTCTTCGATGCCGTAGCCGCCTGCATACCGCTCGCTGCCGCTTATGCGCACCTCGATCGGCATTGCGGGGCCGACAACCTTGCGGATAGCGTCGCACACCGCGATAGTGAATCGCGCACGGTTTTCGATGTCCGGGCCGCCCCATTTGTCATTTCTTGTGTTGATGAGCGGCGACATGAACTGCTGCGGCAGCCAGCCGTGCCCGGCATGGATGAGTACCATGCCAAAGCCTATTTTTTTCGCCGTGGCGGCCGCCTCGGCATATTTTCCTATTGTGTATTCGATGAGTTCCTCAGTCATTTCATCGACTATCCGGCCGCTTATCTCGCATTGCACAGGGCCGAACGCTACGCCGCGTTCTTTGACGTCGCGGTTTGCGTACATGCCGGCATGGAACAGCTCGGCAGTCGGCACTGCGCCGTAGCGGGAGACTGTCGTTGCCATGCGCGCAAGCGGGGTTTGCATTTCGTAGATAGTCGGGCGGCTCGTAAAGCCCCGGCCATACTTTGCGTCAACGGCAAGCTCGCCGGTAGAGACAGACGCGGCCCCGCCCATCGCCTTCCTGCCGTAATACAATGCTCCGCCCAGGAGCTCCATGCTGTCGGTCGCGGATGTGCTGTGTCCAATCGGCGAAGCGAATATCCTGTTCCGGAATATCATCCCCGCAAGCCGTATCGGCTCGAAGACATGCCTGTACTTAAAATCGTTCATCAAGTCTTACTCCTTAACATGCAGCAGTTCCAACGGTGAGCGGTTCGTCGCTAGAGCGAGTTCGCTGCTGATTGCGCAGGGAGCAGGGTTGCTTGCGTCGCCCAGCCCAATCGCGCTGTCCTCCCGGGGGAGCGAAACAGTATTTTGATCGAAAGTATCGCTTTCATGCGCCCTCCAAATGGAGTACTGCTTTTCGGTCTCATTGGATTATAGCACAGCCTCTGCAGAAGGCGCAATAAAGGAGCTTGAAGGTCAAGTGATATTAAAAAGTCTGTTACTACTTAAAATACTCTCTTGACTATGCTGCCGGCAAAATATATCATTAGCGAGACTTCACTCGTATAAAAACTTGCACAAAAGTAACTGAAGGGAAACGATTATAATGACAGAAAAAGAAAACTACCTGAGAGCATTGGCAGGAGAGAAGCCCGAATGGATACCAAGGTTCACATTCGGAATGCCCGGCGGGCCTACAGCGATGGTATCGCCGCTGATTTTGAGCTATCAGCGTATGAGTCCGACTGAAGGAAAGGACATCTGGGGCGTAAACTATGTGCCGGTCGAAGAGGCAGGGGGCGCAAAGATACCAGAACCGGACAACTTTATCCTTAAGGACATTAGGCAGTGGCGCGATGTGATTAAAGCTCCCGACCTGTCAAACTGTGATTTCGAGGGAGACGCGATAAAAGACCTTGAGAAGATAGACAGGGAGAACGTGGCTGTCGTCTACGACTTGAACGCAAGCTTCTTCCAGCTATTTGTCTCGTTTATGGGCTTCTCCGAAGGGCTTTGCGCGATGTTCGAGGAACCGGACGAGGTGAAAGCCCTGATGGAGTTCTTATGCGACATAACAGTCGAAATCAACAAGAAATGCATCCCGCTATACAAGCCGGATATCGTGAGCCTTGTTGACGATACGGCAACATGGAAAAGCCCGTTCATATCCGTCGACATGTACAGAGACATAATTAAACCATACCACAAACGCAACGTTGAGCTGGGGGTTGAGATTGGGTGCTATGCGGATGTGCATAATTGCGGACGTTGCGAGGACTTGATTGACGACTGGCTGGAGATGGGGATATCTGCGTGGAATCCCGCGCAAACCTCAAACGACCTTGTCGGAATCAAAAAGAAATATGGGAATAAAATGGTTCTTTGCGGTTGCTGGGACTCACAGGGCAGGCTCAACGACCCTGACGTCACTGAAGAAGAGGTTAAGCAGGCAGTCTATAAAACGATTGATACGTTCGCCCCTGGCGGCGGGTATATGTTCTCGGGCGGGTTCCTGGGCGCCGTTGGCGATGAGCTGTCCGTGAGAAAAAACAAGTGGGTCAGCGAAGCATATGAGGCTTATGGCAGGAGCTACTACGCGAATCACTGATTCGACGCATGATTGATGCGAACGACAGTACGTTGAAACAAGGAGGAGAAGAAACATGGAAAAATCAAAAGTCTACATCGTCTCAACTGAAGACCGGGGCGAAGGCTCCCGCCGCTGCCTGGCATATTTCCCGCTGCCGGACTACTCGGGCAAAACGATCTATGTCAAGCCGAACTTCAACACAGCCGATCCACCGCCAGGCTCAACGCACAATGACACGCTCGACGCGCTGCTCGGCGCAGTCAGGGCGCGCAACCCGGCGAAGATCATACTCGGGGAACGCAGCGGGCCTGCTTCTGTGGCGGAAGTGTTCGCCGCTAAAGGAATCGCTGAGCTTTGCTCGAAGCATGGCGCGCAGTTCCTGAATCTCGAAGAGCTGCCGGATGAGGGGTGGGCGGCAATCGACCGCCCCGGGCTGCACTGGCCGGAAGGCAAGCTGAAAGCCCCGCTCGCACTCGTGGAAGCGGACGCCGTCGTCGCGACCTGCTGCCTGAAAACTCACGGGTTCGGAGGGGTGTTCTCAAACTCGCTGAAACTCGCTGTCGGGCTCACGCCTAAAGACTTCGCGACGCTGCATAACTCTCCGGATATGCGCAGAATGGTTGCGGAAATAAATCTCGCCTATACTCCCGACCTTGTCATATGCGATGCGGTTGAGGTCTTCACAGACGGAGGTCCGATGCAGGGCGAGAGAAAGCGCGGCAACCTCATGTTTGCCGGCAGCGACCGCGTTGCGCTGGACGTCGTGGGGCTTGCCATACTGCGGAGCCTCGGCTCAAACAGCGCGATCATGGGTACGCCGTTCTTCGAGCAAGAGCAGATCGCCCGCGCCGTCGAGCTCGGCCTGGGCGTCGCGTCTGCCGATGCGATAGAGATAGTGACCGACGACAGCGCAAGCGAAAGCGCAGCGGCCCCGATAAGGGAACTGCTGCGCTAGTTTGGCAAACAGCACAAGAGAAGAACGAAACCGCTTGTGCTGCCCTTGTGCTGTAGTGCTGCCCGCTGGTCACCCATCTGCTGCGACCCCCCCGGCCATGCCTGCCACAACGTCCTGCTGCTGGAACAATACGCAGCCGCCTTTGTGCGGGACACTCAGGATGTCCTCGGCGCTGAGGCGCGCGAACAACGGGGATTTCAGTGCGTCGCGGACGGAGACGTCGCGGAGGCTTGTGTCGGAGTATGGCGAGAATGGGCAGGGCTCCGCGTTGCCCGAGGCGCTGATATGGAAAAACCCGCGCCCCGCAGCCAGGCAGCCGCCGGATTTATCCTCATCGCCGGGGAACGAAACGACTATCAAATCGCGCCGGCTCTCGCGGAGCGCGTCGACGTGGCTCGACAGATTTGCGCGATCCTCATCGTCCATCGCCAGCTCCGGCGCCTCGAACGGGACATACTCGACATACAGGACGACCTTGCACTCGCTTTGCGCGAGCTCTGCGACGAAGTCGTCCTGCGTAATTACGGCGAAGTTTTCTTTCGTCACCGTCAGCGAAACGCCGTACGGGACGCCCATACTCCGGAGAACCTGCATCGAAGCGGCGGCTTGCCTGAAAATGCCGTCGCCTCGCCTTAAGTCGGTCGCGTTTTCACCGCCCTCTATGCTCAAAACAGGAACGAGGTTCCTGTTCGCGTCAAAGAAGCGTAGCGCCTTGTCATCGAGCATCGTCCCATTTGTAAAGACAGGGAAAAGGAGCGACTTGTTCCTTGCCGCCGCTTCCAGGACGTCGGGGCGGAGCATCGGCTCGCCGCCCGCGAGTATGATGACCATGACGCCCAGCTCCTGAGCTTCGCGAAAAATCCGCGCCCACTCGACAGCGCTTAACTCCGGCTCTTTGGCGCGCTGATGCGTCGCGCGCGCATAGCAGCCGGCGCAGTTCAGGTTGCAGTTCTCCGTAATGCTCGCAATAAGGAAGGTCGGGATGTGCTCGCCTGCTTGCTCGAGGCCGCGGCGAAGTTTAACGGCCTTTTTTGCCGCCCTTGCGAAGCGGATGAAAAACGCGCTTTGCTTCGGGTTTCTGAGCGTGACGCGCATCGCGTTCGCGGCGAACCGCTCCATTCCATCGCTGAGATACTTTTCCAGAGTTGAATCCAATATTAGTATTCCCTTCCTTGCTTGGGGATTTGCTAAGCCGGAGTCCGATAGGTTCATGTCGGACAGGGTTAGAAACCGAAGGACGCAAGAGTAGGCTGCATTTCAGGCTTCCAGTAGGAAGAGCCGTCCTGCTCGCGGTCCAGGAAGCGCCTGTCGTAAAGGTCGCGCCGCAGCATTGCCCAATCATCGAAAGTGTGCCAGCCTTCGAGTACAGAGTTGATTTCTTTTTCAGTGTATCGAATGCCGGACTCAAACTTTTCCGCGAGGTAAAACATCGCGAATATCTGTTTCTTGTACTTCACAGGATATGCGGTCAGTTTGCCGCTTTCGTCCAGGAAGCTTTTCAGTTCTTTATCATATTGCAGTAGTTGCTGGTCCATTTTAAACTCCTCTTTCTTATTATGCGAAGCGAGAACGTTTGACATTTCCGTATGGGGGACTTTGAGCTTGAATCCAGTATAGACTCAAATTGAAGAATGTCAATGGAGAAATGTCACGTGTTGCAGGTTGATTTTTTCCGGCGGGTAGTGGTATGATGATGCGGCGAGAATCCGCAAATGCTTATGAGGTTTGGGCGGACGACAGGCGGCGACAGTTCGAAGCGGCTGCTCAGGCCATGAAGAGGAAGGGGATTAACAAGTATGATTTGCGCTAAATGCGGCAGTCAGACGCCGGATGACACAAAGTTCTGCACCGAGTGCGGCAGCCCGATAGCGGAGCCTGCCGGGCAACAGCAGCCATACGAGCCTGCGCCGCAACCGGAGCAAGCCTGGCAGCAGCCATACGAGCCTAAACTGCAACTGGAGCAGCAGCCTTACGAATCTGCACCGCAACCGCAACCGGAACCGGCCGGCCAGCAATGGCAGCAGCCATACGAACCTGCGCCGCAACCGGAACCGGCAGGCCAGCAGTGGCAGCAGCCATACTCATACCCGGCGCCCGAACAGACATGGCAACAACAGCAACAGCAGCCGTACGGAGCCGCATCGCAGCCGCTTATCAAAAGAGAGTCATTCCTCACGAGGGTAGCAATACCGGTTCTATTCATGGTAGTCCTTGCCCTGATTTTCACTTTCGTTGTTTTTGTGCTCATCGACACGCAACCGGGCGATCCCGCTGCGATACTACTGGGTCCGGGAGCGACAGAAGAGGAGCTTCAGAAAGCCCGGTCGGAGCTTAGGATGGACAGCCCGCTGATCGTCAGGTATTCCCGAGCCATGATAGGCGACTATGGCGACTCCTACATGACGCGGCAGCCGGTCAGAGAAATGGTAAAAGAACGCATATCGACGACGATAAAGCTGCTGCTCGCCGCCCTGGCAGTGACGCTCATAATATCGCTACCGCTCGGCATTGCGTCGGCTGTGAAGCGAAACAAACTCGTCGATGCGCTGTCGGGAGGCCTGACGATGGTCTTCAGGTCCATCCCGTTCTTTGTTATCGCGCTGGCGACATTGCTGTGGTTCGCCATCGGGCTGAGGTGGCTGCCGGTTGCCGGCGTGAACACATGGCAGGGATATATTCTGCCCGCGATTGCCCTTGGGCTGCCCTGTACAGGATTTGCCACAAAGGCTGTCCGAGCAACAGCGATCAAGGTATCAAACTATGGAATGAGGGGCTTGATCTTTCCCGGTTCCACAGATAGCGCCCTGCAACCGCTGCAAGACGCCATACTGCCCAGCATATCAATATCGGGTCTGCAGCTCGGGTGGCTGTTCGGCGGGATTATCCTCATAGAGCCACTCTTCGCCTTCCCGGGAGTTGGGCAAATGCTTATTGTGGGGATTATGTACCGCGACAAGCCGGTCATTCTCGGGGCTGTAATGCCGATGGCATTATGTTTTATCATTATCGCCATAGGCCTCGCTTTCGCAGTCGGCGCAATCGTGTTCGCGCTGACGCCGAAAAAGGTGAGGGGAAAGGGGATTTGATAATATGATTAAGAAACTCTCAGTTGCAGGCGCGATTATTGGCGCGCTGCTTGTCTTGCTGCTTATCTGCGTAGCGCTGCTTGCAGACTCGCTGGCAGGATACGACCCGCTAACCACGCATTACGATGAGAGGATGTCCGCGCCTTCCCGGCAGCATCCATATGGCACAGACTTGCTGGGAAGAGATGTGCAATCCAGAGTTATCCATGGGGTCAGGGATGATCTCATCTTTGCCGCCGGAGCGACGCTGATCGCCTTGGTCGCAGGAGGGGTGCTGGGGATTGTAGCCGGATTGCTCAAAGGCGGCGTCATAGATAAAATCATCGTGTTCCTCGGGAGATTCCTCGCCTCGGGCCCCGCGATCCTGCTCGCGGCCGTCCTTGCAATGAGCACCTTCGGACCTGATGGCACAGCAACAGGGCGCACCGTAGGCGTCGCAATCGTTCTCATACCCGGGTTTATCCGCGTTATCAGGGGAATTATTGCGGGCAAGGTCGATGAGGGCGCAAACGTTGGCAGGCGCGCGCTGATGATGGCAGGCGCAGCGGCGTCACAGGTTTTCATTAGCATATCCGTGGCGATCTTGGTATATGCCGGCCTTAGCTTCCTCGGCATTGGCGCCCAACCGCCGGCGTCTGAGCTCGGAGCTGCGATAGCTTCCGGCAGAAACAATCTGCATGGCGCTCCATACTTGATGGTATATCCTGCGTTGGCGCTTATTACTATGACGCTATCCTTTAATATTCTTGGAGAAAGCTTGCTGGGGCTGGTTCAGCCGACCGAGCGGCTAGCCACCAGTCATCCGGGGGGCGCTTATGAGACTCAAAGCCCTAATAGATAAAACGCTTATCCGCATAGGCAAGACACTTTTCCGCACGCCTCTCAAGACGCTGCTGACCTTCCTGCTGCTTGCGGCGACTTCGTACATGCTCTTCTTCAGCGCTGCAGAGTACGCGGTGACGAACCGGGAATTCAAGCGGACGAAGGCCTACTATCAGGGAACAGGCGCCGTTGAGGTATCGGCGTTTGACCCGATCCGCCCGGAGCCGATCGGCCGCAACCGCACGCCGGTGTCCGGCACGGACGCGCTTCTGTACGCAGATGAAAGGATTCGGCGCAACCCCTACGACTACGACGATGAAGTCTTGAACTCCTTGCGATACGAGGGGCTGAAGCAGTCTGACATCGACGCAATATCGCGCCTTCCGTACGTGACTTCGACAAGCACGAGGTACATGACGGCGGGGATCTCGCCGGATCTGAAGCGCCCCGACCTGATGAACAGGGCGTTCTTGTACCCGAACTACAATTACACGGCAAGAATCGTCGTAGAAGCCACGGTCGTGCGCCATGTTTTCAGGTCGTACTTTACTTTTTATAACTACAATCTTGACGAAGAGCAAAACCTCCCGTACAGCCGAAGGGAGCCTCCCCGGGACGAGAACGACTGGCGGGCCCGCTACATCGTTTTTGAGGATATTAAGTACATCGCGGGCGACAAAGCGCGGCTCGGCCGTGTTGACAGAGAGACAGGGCTGCACGAAAGGCTCACCGTCGAAGCGATCTCGCTCTACCCCGACAGCAAGGACGGCAGCGTTCTGGGCTTTTACCCCCAGCGCGCGCGCGACAGATTCAGTTCCTTGATGCATTATGGCAGGAAATATTATGACGAGGTCTACAGTTACGACTACCTCGATACCCTTGTCCCGGGCGAGCGGTATATTATCATCGTGCGCTTCGGAGGCCCGGTCCTGTCGGACTCCACGACTATCGGATGGTGGCCGCAGGTCTACCCTGTGAAGGGCTTGCCGGAAAACTACCTGGAGCTAGACGAGTTTGCGCCCCTGCGCGAGATGATAGAAATCACGAACGCGGATGTCAGAACCTTCGACGTCGTGTATACGGACGATATGTCGTCAATCATGCGCTTTGCCGACGAGGAAATGGTCATGTCGGAAGGGCGCATGATCACGCAGGCGGACAGCGCCGAGGGGAAGAACGTCTGCGTCATGAGCAGCTACTACATGCGGAACATCGGCCTGAGAGTGGGCGATACGATACGCCTCAGGCTGGGGGATAAGCTTTTTGAGCAAAACTCCGCCGTAGGCGCGGTCGCCGTAGTTCGCGAACGTTTTGCGGATAACTTCACAGACGAGATAGAGTTTGAGATAATCGGGGCATATAAAGACGGCGACAACGTTGCCAAGCGCGAGCAAAACAGAAACATCCCCTGGACCTACTCCGACAATACGATTTTTGTCCCGCTGTCGTTCCTCCCGTGCGACGTCCCCGAAGACCATGTCGTTAAGCCCGGCGAGTTCAGCTTTGTCATCGCGGACGCCTCCGACATACAAACTTTCCTCGAGGAACAAGCGCCGGTCATAGAGGGTGAGCTCGGTTTGACGCTATTCTTCAACGACGCAGGCTGGCCGAATGTCGGAGAACAGCTTGAACAGGGCAGCGGGCTGATAATCGTGAAGCTTGCGCTTTACTCCCTGTCCGTCTTAATTGCCGTCGGGCTTACCGTTTTCTTGTTCGTTATGCGCAAACGTAAAGAGTACGCGATAATGCGCGCTCTCGGCACGACGAAGCGGATATCGAACCGTAGCATGTATGCTCCGCTCGCGGTCATCGCGGTCGTTGCGATGGCTGCGGGCTTTACGCTTGCTTACAGCAACGCGTCGGGCGCCATGGCAGGCTCTCTTGAGGCATACGCGAAACTCGGCCTGCCCGCCGACGCGGCAATACCGTTTTCCATGGTCGCGCTCTGCGTGGGCTGTGAACTTGCCGCGCTTGCCCTCGTCACAGGCTTCGCACTTGGCAGGCTCGGCGCAAAGCAGCCGCTGGAGCTGCTGGCCGGACCAAGACAAGGGGACGGTTCTCCTGTCCTGTCCAAAACTATGCCCGCTTCGCGCAATGCAGGGGCGGACGTCCTTGGCCGCCCGCTCGTGCTCCCCCTGCCAACCTCGCGCCTCCCCGCAATAGGTACACCTGCGCGCCCCCGACGCACCCCCCTCTCCTTCACCATCCGCCACACATCGCGCCATATCCGGCGCTCGGCAGTGAAATCCCTGCTCTCCATTGGAATCGCCCTGCTGCTCGCGGGTACGATCGGCCAGTTGACGATTATACGCGGGACATACAGGGACGCATACGAAAGCGTCGGTGTGAAGGTAATGATAACAAATGGGCTCAGGCTGAAACACGCTCTCGAAGTGGCGCAGTCGGAGTATCTGATGAGACCCGCGAAAGGCGGCGACTCAATTAGGCTGAAGGAACCATACTTTGAGAGTACAATCGAGGGACTCGACTGCAACTACTACAATGTCCTTGCAGCGATGACGAACGACATACAGCGTTACTGCGACGACGAAGCGGAAATAGAATACCTCGAAGGTTACGACAGCTCATCGATGAGCGCGCTGGACGCGCAGGAATGCGATATTTGCGTCCTGAGTGGCGCGTTCATGGACGTGAATGGTATAAGACTCGGGGATACTGTCGACATTACCGTATCAAACATACACTACATCGTTATATCCCGCTTCCTCGGCAGCGCCGAAACACTCAACTATCTTGCGGGGAACACCAGCGATGACGACGGGCAGTTCGCCGCCAAGGAAGCGCTGGCAGACAAGCTGGCGGAAGAGTCTACTGCGCGGTGCAAAGTCGTGGGACGCCTGTCGCGCGGGAGCGAGCGGAGCGACAAGGTCAGCGTGTTCGTCCCTGTAGGGCGCGAGCTTGACGTAATACTCAACTGGCTCCACTCGGAGGAATACGGCGCTTCCCCATACACAATTTCCAGCTACTCGAACACATGGAGGGTGGCGACGGTTTTTGAATACATTGAGTATACTGTCGCTTCGAGCGACTACCTGGAGGGCTTTAGCAAGCAAGTAAAGCGCGCAATTATCGAGTCCGTCGGCGCGACGAGGTTCTCGCCTTTGCTGATAGATACCAGCGAGGCTGACAGCATGACCGACACGATGGACATGCTCGATAACCTTTACCCTATAGCTGTAGCCGTGGCTGTGATACTCGGCGGCTTGTTCCCCGGGCTCATCGCCATGCAGTCCGACAGGGAGGCGTCCATCATGCGCGTGCAAGGCATGGCAAAGAAGCGAGCCAGGACTATGCTCGTGCTGGAGCAGGCAGCATTATACCTGCTCGGGCTGCTCTGCGCCGCCGCGCTGCTGCTTGCCATCAACGGCGCAGCAGCTACGGGCTACCCCGCGCAGCTTCTGTCGTATGGGCTGCTGCATCTTGCGGCAAGCGCTGCCGGCGCCCTGATCTGCTCGGTGATAGTAACAAGACGCAGCCCGCTGGAACTCCTGCAAGTGAAAGAGTAACACAAGACAGGGGGACGATAATGCAAGCTGAACATAATGAATCAGACAAAGGAAAGCGCGAGCGCGTCTACGAGCTGCTCGACCGATTAGGCATTGAGTACGGGAAAATCGACCATCCCCCGATATTCACGCAGGCAGAAAGCGAGCTTAGGCCCGTTCAAACTGACGCGGTAATTTTCAAGAATCTTTTCCTCCGGAACAAAGATAAAAGCAGCTACTACCTCTACTCTCTGCCGCTCACGCAACGGGCGGACCTGGTCGCGTTGGCGATAGCATTGGGCGAAACGCGGCTCAGTTTCGGCGATGAGCGCGCCCTTGAAGAGAAGCTGAATATCCAACATGGCTCAGTATCGTTCTTGAATGCCATCGGCGCTGAAAGAACTGACGTCACGTTCCTGATAGACAGTTCGGTATTTAGCTGCGAGCGGGTAGGAGTTCACCCGAACGACAATACAGCAACGGTTACGCTCAAACCGCAGGATATAGAGGGAATACTCTCTTCCTGCGGCGTAGAGTACAGGTTCATATCGCCTGAATCGTAAGGGGGCATCCTCAAAGTCTTTTTGTGCCTGGACGGGGTACCTGAACAGTTACAAGATATTCTCGAACATGAAGCGATTGACCTGCTGCAGATCCGGCATCGAGTTAATCGCTCCTTTTTTCGCGACAACAAGGGATGCAGTTGCGTGCGCGCGCTCAAGCATGTCGAGCAGCTCCTTGTCGGAGAACAAGCTCAGCTCGCGAGCGCCAGAATCAATTATCGACGCGAGGAACGACCCGACGAACGCATCGCCCGCGCCGGTCGTATCAACGGCCGGGGTATCGTAGCCCTTATGGAAAATGCTGCGCCCGGCGCTCCCCGGCTTTGAGCGTAAAAAGAGCTCGGCGCCATTGCTCCCGTATGTCACGAGCAGCGCGGGGGTAATCTCCAGCATACGTTCGACATAAGCCCGCAGTTCGCCTCCCGACTGACTCATCGGGCGAAGCGAGCCGGGCTTGCTCTCGTTAGGGCTACCGCCGCTTAGGAACAATAGCTCTTCGGCTCCGGTTTTCAACAGGTCCACTCCCGGGATGAACTCGAAAACGGTTTTCCGGAGTTCTTCTTTATCCGGCCACAAAGGAAAGCGCAGGTTGACGTCGAACGAAATGAACATGCCGCGTTCGGCCGCCACGCGCGTTGCCATGCGATGCGTATCGCGCATCTGTTGCGCGCCCAGCGCCACGCTGCAAAAGTGCAGAACATCTCCTTCTTTGAACCAAGTATCGCTGACTTCATCCCATCGAAGCAGCATATCTGCAGACGGCGAGCGGTAGAACAGAAACTCCCGCTCGCCGTCCGCCTTTAAGCTGACAAAAGCAAGGCCTGTCGGAGCCTCTTTCGTTCTCACTACTGCCGATACGTCAACCCCGGAGTCGCGCAACGCTTTTACAAGGAAGTCCCCGAACCCGTCGACGCCAAGCTTGGTTATCACCATCGCCTGCGTCCCGAGCCTGGCCGCGCACGCAGCTACGTTTGACGGAGCTCCCCCCGGCGCTTTTTCGAAGCAGGAGACGTCTGCAAGGTCAACGCCCGTTTCCAACGGCATGAAGTCTATCAGCGCCTCTCCGATTGCAATCAGTTTCGCCAACTCTCCACTCTCCCTACACCGTCCTAGGCTGCGATGCCGAGATCCTCGGGTCTGTATACACGTCTGCCTCGTCGCGGCTTCTTGTGGAAAACTCTGATACGACTGCTCCCTCCGGGCCGCTCCTGAACCAGTGCAGTGTGTCAGGAGGGATCGTGAACTGGTCGCCCGGCTTGAGCACGATCTCCTTCGAGCAGGTGAAATATTCCTCGTACCCGGCCGGAGTTTTGCCGTGCAGCCTGCTCCCGCCGCGCGCGCCGCTGCGAGTTGCGGAGCCCGTATGCCCGCCACCTTCGCTCATCGTGCTATGGACGGATACAGCTTCGTCCTCCTGCGACTCCGGTATATACAGAAAAACCTCACCCCAGCGGCACCGGAACGTTTCTTCCTTGCCCTGCTCGCCTTCTACGGGCGGATGCCTGTGCTCCGGGCAAGTCTGACCGGGGAACAGTATCAGCTCCTTGGCGCAGCATCGCTCCGTGTTGACATACACGACCAGCTCGAGCCCGATTGAGTCGATATCTCCCATATTGTATTCGGCGACCTGGATGCTTCGCCTCTCATGCTCCGATACTACTATGCCGGCTTTACCAAGATACTCCAGGGCGCGCAGTCTCGCGCTTTCATACATTTCAACTGTCAGCATTGATACACCTCCAACAGGGGAAGACAGGGGGACGGTTCTCTTGTCTTGCTGTCGTCCATGCCCCCCGGTGCGATGCGTTCCGCATCGCGCTGCGCACAAGGGGGAAGCTGCCAAATGCTGCGGGGGTTGTCCAGCGTCCGAAGGACGCTTTGACCCCGTAGCAAGACAAGAGAACCGTCCCCCTGTCTTGCCCTCATTTCTTCAGCGCGAACATCCACCGCAGGGGCGCAACCCTGCGCGCGCCCTCATAAGTCAAAAACGCCATTACGATAGTCCCCAACAGTATCAGCGGATACTGAATAGCAGGTTTGCCGGTATTCTTTATGACAAAGTACCCGATGGTTACGAGCCATGACTGGTGGAACAAGTAGACGCCGAAAGATGATTTCGCAAGATATCCGGTGATCCTTCCGCTGAAATTCAGGTAGTGCCGCCCCAGCCCGATAAGCGCCAGAATCGAAAGCCACGAAGCAAGCTGCAAAAGAATAGTGAATATGTATAAGAAGAACGGCGTATCAAACCATGAGAGTCTTTCATACGGCGTCAGGATAAACGTCATGAAAATCCCGGCGAGCGCGAGGAAAAACCCAAGCAGCCAGAACCGGCGCTTGTCCAGCTTCTCCGGCGTCTTTTCGTTTGCGAGGAAGAAGTAGCCAAGCAGGAAGTAAGCCATGTACTCAAGAGGGGCGATGCCGCTGATGTCGAAAACCATGCGCCCGAACAGAGGCAGGATACCCGCCGGTATAAGAGCGATTAGCGGTATGCGCTCGCCGAAAGTCCCTTTTCCTTTCTTCTTGTAGATGAGCAAGAACGGCAGGCTGACCATCGCGATCACGAAGAGATAGAGCAAGAACCACAACTGGCCGACAGTAAAAGCGCCGTCATATCCACGCAGGTCTGTCAGCTTTGTGAAGGAGTCGAAGTAGCCTGCATGGCCGTTCCAGAAGAGCCCTGCGATATACGACTGGACAGGCACGATGAGCAGCACCCCGAAAATGAGCGGCAGGAGCAGCTTTGAAACACGCTCCTTCGCATACGCGCCCGCTCCCCTTTTTTCCAGGGCGAGCCGTGAACTGACCCCTGCAATGGTAAACAGCAGCGGCATCATCCATAAGCTGTTGAAGTTTTTGATTGCGCTGAGGGACGCAACTTCCGCGCTGTGCAGGTACCATGTCTCTCCCCAGTCGTTAAACGGCATGAAAGAGTGCTGCGGGAACAGCATCAGGACGGCAAACGTCCGCAGGTTGTCAAGATAATGCTTCCGCTGTGTCATTGTCAGCTCCAATCGTATTCATATTCTAATGTAGAACTTAACACAAAACGAACGCGGTGTCAAAAAAACATAGAGCCTCGATAAACTCTCCGAACTGGTGAAAATAACTATTGACAAGCAAAACGGCGCGCGGTATACTATATATCGGTTGACGTTATAACGGCAGAAAGAATATCGGAGGGCGATATATATGCCGCAAGAAAACTTTGCCTTGACAGAAGCAGTGTACTACATCCTGCTATCGCTGCACACGCCGCTGCACGGTTACGGCATAATGCAAAAAGTGGACGCCTTGTCGTCGGGCAGAGTGAAACTTGCGGCAGGCACGCTGTATGGAGCGATTGGGACAATGCTGGAAAAAGGCTGGATAACCGCGCTCCCCGGAGAAAAGTACAGCAGGAAAAAGGAATACGAAATCACGCCGGAGGGCGCGAGGGTCATCCGGGGCGAGTTGGCACGTCTGCGGGAACTACTGGCAAACGGCGAAATGATAACGGGGGAGTGACGTATAATGATAAAGAAAATTCACAAGATCTTCTTTATTTGGCAGTTCGACAAAGAAGAGAAGTGGCTAAACGAGATGTCGGCAAGCGGGCTGCAGCTTAGAAGCGTGGGCCTTTGTACATATCACTTTGAGCAGGGAAGCCCCGGCGAGTATATCTACCGCCTGGAGCTGCTGGATCGCCCTCCCACTCACATATCGAGCGTGCAGTACATACACTTTGTCGAGGACACCGGGGTGGAACATGTCGGTTCGCTGCAGCGATGGGTCTATTTCCGAAAAAAAGCCAGCCTCGGAGGGTTCGACCTGTTCTCTGATTATAAGTCGCGCATAAAGCATCTCAACAGGATACTGCTGCTCAACGGAGCGGTCTGGTTATTAACTCTCGCAAACTGCTTAAACATGTCGTCTATGTGGATTCGGACGAGAGAAACTTTCAGCCTTACTCTGCTGATACTTATGTCAGCGATGAGCATTGTTATAGCCTATGGACTAATACGAATCCTGCTAAAAAGGCACGTCTTGAAAAAGGAGCACAAGTTGCACGAGTAGCAGCACAAGAGAACCGTCCCCTTGTGCTGCCTCCTATCGCAACACATTCCCGCCGAGGTCGGCGGCGTTGTTCCAGTACGCTCCAAACGCCCCCAGCTCCAGCTCGCAGTCCTTCAGGCTGACGGCCGGGGAAGAGCCAATGCCGGTTATGGACGCCTGCGAGTTTATTATGATATCGCCGCCGGGCCACACCTCGGCCTCGTTAGGGGCATTGTCGATGAACATGCATCGCTCAAAGTAGGCGCTGCACGGTTTGTCCTCGCTATACAAGCAGACAACGCCTTCGCTTACACTCTTATTGCCGCTGATCTTGCAGTCAACAAATGAAGCGTCAGAGTTTTCTACGCAGATAACGTACTGGTATGCCCGGTTATCGACCAGCTTGCAGCTTAACAGCTCTACTGCGCTGCTTTCAAAGAAAGACACGGCAGCCCGCGAACAGTCTGTGATAACAGTATCCTGGACTGAGACATTTCGGCAGTTATATGCGGTTACGCCAATCGTACCACTGCCATAGAAATAGCAATAGCTGATTGTGACATTTGATGTGTTGGAAAAATAAACGACCCCCGCGTCGCACTGATAGTCGTCAAGAACCGAGTGGCCCGCAATAAATCCGCTTAAAGTGATATTGCTGCAATTTTCGAACCGGAATACTTCCGAAAACAGATCCGCAGTAGTGATTTTGACAGAAGAGCTCGGCTCGGCCTGTATAGTCAATCCATCGATGCCCTCGATATACAGAGTATGCGGGGCGCGGTTGCCCGGGTAAGGCCGGTCATTTTGCGAGAAGTATTCAGACAGATCGTACGTCCCGTCCATGAGCGTAATGCATGTGTTCGAGCCAATAGCCTCGATGAGCTCATCAACCGTTGCCACGTCGATATAACGGGTTGCGGTATTGAACCCGGCCTTGGCAACCAGAAGCTCGTACCCCGAGCCATCCGTCGCTACCCGCGCAAAATTACCGGTATCTTTTCCATCGAACGTCGTAAAATAGAGGTAATTGCCGGACAGCACCCAATCAAAACCAACACCGCCGGCAAGCAGTACAGGGTTCTTGCCATTGATATCGGTGCGGTAAATGTACTGTTGCGATAAGAAAGACTGCGATTCCCAGGTGGAGTAATATATGCTGTTATCGGTGACGAAGAAATACTCGATATCGTGTTCGATTTCGATGAGGCGGCACTGCTCTGTTTTATAGTTATATTCCAAAATGCCTAAAGGCGACGTGGTCATGCCGTGATTCAGCGAAAAAGCGGCGTAGAAACAGTCGCCGCACTCTGCCAAATCAAACAGCAGCAGATTGTAGCTTCCTAAACCAGACTTTGCAATGAGGTCAACAGGCTCCATCGTATCAAGCGGCATAGCAAAGAGCGTGTCCATATAACCGAAAAACATCAAATCATCTTTGATAGCATAATCGCCTACCGGTACCTCGCTGCTGCCTTGCATAAGCGTTTCTACTTCGCCGCCATCAAGATCCATACGGTAAAGTGTAGTCAGGTATGGGCCCATCGTGTCATGAAAGTACAATTTACCATCATAAATATAGCAGGTCGCTACATCGAAATCTGTAACAGCACGCATCTCGCCGGTTGCTAAATCATACTCGCAGTACGCCAGCTCGGTAGACTCGCCGAATCTGCCGTAAAGCTTCCCGTCATGCACCTTGTAATCGTTTGCCCATCGCTCAATCAGCTCGACAACTGAAAAATCATCGAGGTCGATTCTCATTGTACTTGATGAATTATCGCTGTGGATCACAGCTCTATAGATATACGCTCCGTCGCTTATCATTGTTGCGTAATTGATCACGCCGGGAACATAGTTCTCAGCCTGTTTGTGGTACAACATAACCGTTCTTGTATCGCTGTTCCATAGTACGTCGTAACCGGTCAGCTCTCCTATTGTGCCGACCGGCACCAGCGTCCGTCCGTCAGCGATGACCGGAGCGAAGTCAGACTCATAGGCTTCTCCGCCTGACCAAAGCGTACGGTTCCCTATTTGCAGGGAGATGTTGGAGACACTTTGCGCCGATGCTTTTTTTGCAGTAACAGTCTGGTCGGAAGCTTCCCAGCCTACTGTATAACCAAGCGTTTCGAAGACTGCGCGAAAGGGTACCATTGTCCGCCCGTCAATAATGACCGGCCTGGTGTCAAACTCGACTTGTTCGCCGTCAATGAACACTAAGATAGGATCGCTTTGCACCGCTTGTGCTTCTGTCGCTTCCGCACCTGCCGCAATCGCGGGGGACAAAGCAGCGTCAACTTGCGCCGCGCTATCTTCTGCAGCCGCTAATACGGTAAGCGGAACAGAGAGTATTGACAGTGCCAACGCGACAGTAAAAGCGAAGCATCTCATCCGGAAATTGGTATTAAGCGGTAGGTTTAGTGTCTTCATGTCGCCCTCCTTGGTTTGCGTGTACTGTGAAACTCATCACGCGCAGGTTTTTGCGCCTCGCGTATCAGACTCCAAAAGAAACTGCCGATACGCCTATCACGCTTCAAGTATATCCATAACAACTGTACTTGTAAATAGCAAAAAACAGCACAAGAGTGTAACGACTGCTGTTTAGCAGGTATGAGCAAACGCGGCTTGCATGAGTGCAAACCGCGTTTCGCGTAGTAGGGTTCTAAGAGATTGCCGCGTCGTCCGCGAAATGGAACATCGCCATGCGCATCAGGTATCTTGAAGGTTCTTCGCCATGCGCAGTGCGATGAGTATCGCCTGTTCCCGCGTGGCTATCGCGTAGTTTTCCGCCTGCTGCCCGGTTATCGACGGACGTGGCGCGAATATGTTATTGCCCATGCCCCGGATAATGTCAAATGCGTACATGAAGTACACGCTCTCCCTCGCCCAGTCCGAAATCGCCGCGTCATCCGCGAAGGGAGGCGGATACTCGAACTGCAGCGGATACATACTATCTACGTCGAAGTTCCAGTTCGGTGCGTAGTACCAGCGTTTGTAGACCCGCGAAAGAGCGGTCGCCGCCTGCTCGCGGGTGAGCAGGGAGTTCGGCCCGAACTCGGTCTTGGACAGCCCAACCATTATGCCTGCATTGTAAGCCATGAGGACGTCAATATCCCAGGTGTCGGTGAAAGGATTAGTAGCTGCGGGCAGCACTGTCTCGCCGGAAAGGTACTCATAGACCTTTATCGCGACTCCGGCGAACTCCGCTCGCGTGACCGGCAGGCGGAGGTCTTTACCCGGATCCAGAAGCGACACCGGGATCAGGTCGCTTTCAAACGCCTCGTACAGCTCATCCTGCGCCCAATCGTTCGAGTTGTCGTCATTGAACAGGTCCTCGGGCGGCGTCTGCTTAACTTCCTCAAACCTTGCTTCGAGCGTCCTGCTCGTCGCTGCTGCGAATGCGTAGTTGGCGTTTGCGCTGAGGCTGTTGCCGCTTTCGTACCATCCGATGAACTTCCATCCGGCGGCCGCCGTTGCGAAGAGCGCGACCTGGTCGCCGACTTTGTATGTGCCGCTTCCAGCTACGCTGCCGCCACCGGCAGGTGACGCGGTCGCTGTAATGGTGACCGGCTCGGGAGCGGCAGGCCCGCCGCCGACGAAGTAAGCGTCGACAAAGGCGAGGTTACCTCCTGAACTCGCATTGAATTGCAACTTCAGTTCCTTAACATCAGTGGGTATGCTGACATCCACATTGACCGGATCGCCACCCTTATACTCTATACCTCCAAGTAACTTACCATCCCCCGTTATAGTTAGAGTCCCGGTAGCGCTGCTGCCGTATGGCTGGCCAAACTTACCACATAGCTTTGTGAACCCTAGTTCAGAAATGTCATATGTTGCGATCGTGGAGGAAGACGCAATACCATGGAAGTAAGTGTGGCCGCTGACAACAATAGCTACACTGCCAGGGTATGACGTGGTACCGTAAGTAGCGCCTTTCCAAAAGATCCCGTCTTGCAAGTATACTGCCCCGGCAACCGCAGGAGGGTGCGTGTGCGGCTGGCTGGAAGTACCGTTATCAAAGTAAGCGTCTGCGAAAGCATGTTGCAAGTATGACCCGCCGCCCATGAGGAATCCAAGAAGCTTAATCGTGACATACTGGACGCCTGCAGGTATTGCTACCTCTACTGATACAACCTCGCCAGCTTTAACTGTGTACCCACCCAGAAGGATACCGTCTCCAATAATGGCAAGAGCGCCGGTGTCTGTGCCGTTTGTCGTGCTGCCAAACAGCCCGGTAAGCCGAGTGATGCCCTGCCCTGCAATATAGTAGCGAATGCTTCCTTCTCTGTAGTAGCTGTCAAGTTTTATACCTCGAAAATATGTCTCATCCTCCATGCTGAAGGAGCCGCGCGCAGGGTAAGAGACTATACCGCTGCTGTCGATACCTTTGATCCCATCCTCCAGATAGAGCCGCCCATCTGATGCGCCGGCAGCCGGAACGTCTTTCATAGTCGCGGTAAGCCCCAGCATCATCACGAGTGCCATGGCCATTACCCCAACCCGCCTGAAAGTGCTTGTGTACTTCATTTTCATTCTCCTTCATATAATAAATTCGGCCTTACGATAGTAAGGCCATAAAAAAGCAGCGCGCAGGGGCTTAATCGCCGAGGTATGCTTTCATACCCAACCTACGTGCTAAAACATCAAAATCCTAGCGATAACACACGAAAGCTGCCCGTCGCGGCACAAATCAGCTTGAAAAAACCCATGGGAATGGGTATACTGAATATGTCGCAGTGGCGGTTTTCCGTGTTTGTAGGCGGTCACTTATGCGTTCCCTACATTCGCCGTGAAGGTGGTTGCACACCTCACGGTCGCTGCGGCCTCGTTATGGCCTTACACCAACGAAGATAATAACACATGACAACTGCGGAATCAAGAACTTTGTTTTGCGGATACTACCATGGGAAGGGGCGCGAAAGATACCTTGCTCATACCGCCTACGCCTCTCAATCCGATTCCACGCCTTCGCCTATGCACCAGGCAGCATATAGCGGGACGCTTTTTATCCCGTTTGCAAAGCCGAAGTTTCTGGCGGACACTCTTATCGAGAACCCGACGCTGTACTTCTTCCGGAACACCTCAAGGCTCTGGGACCTTACCGATTCCCAGGATTTGACTTCAATTGGAACGATCCTGTTCCCGAGCTGGATTTTGAACCTCCCATGACTAAAGTCACGGGATTCTTGGATCGACGAGCGACTGCTCCCATTACCGGAGTCTTACATGCTCTTCTCAAGCGTTTGGGTAGGTTCGGGCCGTTCCTGCCCTACC
>Ga0082212_10001822_pt1 | contig 31426 bp, 18 predicted proteins | sample TergutNt197P3_FD_71548 | JGI IMG/M metagenome (GOLD analysis project Ga0082212, IMG submission 71548) | Neocapritermes taracua P3 segment gut microbial communities from Petit-Saut dam, French Guiana - Nt197 P3 | ecosystem: Host-associated > Arthropoda: Insects > Digestive system > Gut ...
GTATAAAATTATATAATGGTTAGATATGACTAAAAATATTTTTTCATAAAATGGTTCTGTTTCCCTGCAATGGGGTAAAGGACTTCAAAAACAAAATATACACCACATTTTAACGAGGTAAATCAATGTCGACACAAAAAAGCGCAACCAGAGTAACTCCCATGGGTATTCCGAATACCAGATTGGAAGACTTACCTGATTTAATTGAGGTTCAAAAAAAATCGTTTGAATGGTTTTTAAAAGAAGGCTTAAAAGAGGAATTGCTGTCGTTTTCGCCCATAAAAGATTATACGGGGCGGTTGGAGCTGCACTTTTTGCCGAATTATACCTTCGATAACCCGAAATATACGGTCGAAGAGGCCAGAATCCACGACGCAACCTACGCAAAACAGCTTCGCGTTATGGTAAGGCTCGTAAACCGTGATACCGGTGAGATTAAAGAGCAAGAGGTCTATATCGGCGATATTCCGACCATGACCGACAAGGGTACGTTCATTGTAAACGGCGCTGAGCGGGTTATTGTTTCACAAATCGTGCGCTCACCGGGCGTTTACTTCAAACGCGAAATTTCACCGACCGGAAAACGTCTTTATAACGCGACTTTGATTCCGAACAGAGGGGCATGGCTCAAGATTGAAACGGATTCTAACGATAATATTTATGTTAAAATCGACAAAAACCGCAAAATCCCCGCAACGGCTCTGATTCGTTCGCTCGGCAAGGGCACAGACAGCGATATATATGACTTTTTCGGTAACGATGAACGCTTGGTGCAGACGATTGAGCAAAAAGACGTTACCAAGAACAACGAAGAAGCGTTGCTTGAAGTCTACAAGAAACTGCGCCCGGGCGAACCGCCTACGGTGGAGTCGGCACAGTCTCATCTTGACTCGTTGTTTTTCGACCCCAAACGCTACGATTTGTCGCGATTCGGGCGGTATAAATACAACAAGAAACTCGGCGTTGCGTCACGCATTGTCGGGCATAAAGCGGGCGAACCGGTTATTGTAACGCTCACGGGCGAATTGCTTGTTGATAAAGGCGAAGTCATCAGCCACGAGAAAGCACTTGAAATCGAACAATCGGGCATTATGGAAGTATGGCTTGATATGAGCGGCACTCACGGCATTCACGACGACGGCGAGGAAGAATGTTTAGTCAAAGTCGTGGGCAACGGCATGGTTGACATCGCGCCCTACCTCCCTAAAGACATTAAAGCCGCTGACTACGGCATTGTAGAGAAAGTCTCCTTCCCTGTTTTGCGGACGATTCTTGAGAGCGCGGAGAGCCGTGAAGAAATCATTGAGGGATTGCGCGAAAACGCGGCTACACTCGTTCCGCGACACGTTACGTTAGACGACATATTCGCATCCATGAGTTATTTCTGCAACCTCTGCGAGGGTGTGGGTAATATCGACGACATTGACCATCTCGGTAACCGCCGTATTCGTTCAGTGGGTGAGCTTTTGCAAAACCAACTGCGTATTGGGTTTGCGCGTATGGAGCGCGTCATTAAAGAGCGTATGGGCTTGCAGGTTCAGGATACCAACGACAACAAAGTGACACCTAACTCTCTGATTAACATTCGCCCTGTTGTGGCAAGTATCAAGGAATTTTTCGGGAGTTCGCCGCTGTCGCAGTTCATGGACCAAAACAATCCGCTGGCGGAACTTACACATAAACGAAGACTCTCGGCACTCGGTCCGGGCGGTCTCTCTCGTGAACGCGCAGGCTTTGAAGTGCGGGACGTTCACTATTCGCACTATGGCAGAATGTGCCCGATTGAAACGCCTGAGGGTCCCAACATCGGCTTGATTTCCTATTTGGCATCGTTCGCGAAAATCAATCAGTACGGATTCATCGAAGCACCGTACAGGCGAGTGGACAAAAAGACAGGCAAAGTGCTTGACGAGGTGGTGTACATGACCGCCGACGTTGAGGATATATACAAAATCGCGCAAGCAAACGAATTGCTTGACGAGAACAACAAATTCGTCAAACACCGCGTCACGGGGCGTTTCAAAGACCAGATTCTTGAAGTTGCCCGCGAAGAAGTGGATTTTATGGACGTTTCGCCTAAAATGGTAGTTTCGGTGGCGACGGCTATGATTCCTTTCTTGGAGAATGACGACGCGAACCGCGCACTCATGGGGGCGAATATGCAGCGTCAAGCAGTCCCGCTGATGATTCCCGAAAGCCCTGTCGTGGGGACGGGTATGGAGTTCAAGGCGGCGTTTGACTCGGGGGTTATCTTGACAAGCCGCCACGACGGTACTATATCGGGCGTTACTGCCGACGAAATCAAGATTAAAGACGCTAAAGGCAAAGAACACGTCTACGAGATGATTAAGTTTAAGCGTTCCAACCAAGGTACGTGCGTTAATCAGCGTCCGTTGGTGAAACGCGGCGATAAAGTCAAAAAAAGCGACGTACTCGCCGACGGGCCTGCTACGCATGACGGCGAAATCGCGTTGGGCAAGAACGTGTTAGTCGGGTTCATGACGTGGGAGGGTTATAACTACGAGGATGCTGTCCTCATCAACGAAAAGTTAGTTTATAATGACGTGTTTACGTCAATTCACATAGAGGAATATGAGTTGGAGTGTCGGGACACTAAACTCGGCCCCGAGGAAATCACGCGGGACATTCCTAACCTTAGCGAAGACGCGCTCAAAGACCTTGACGAGCGCGGTGTGATTCGCGTGGGCGCGGAAGTGCAGTCGGGCGATATTATGGTGGGTAAAGTCACACCGAAAGGTGAGACAGAGCTGACCGCTGAAGAACGTCTGTTGCGTGCGATTTTCGGTGAGAAAGCGCGGGAAGTCCGCGATAATTCACTTAAAGTTCCTCATGGTGAGTCGGGCATAGTCGTTGATGTGAAAGTGTTCGACCGTGCCAATTGTGAGGAGTTACCTCCTGGCGTGAACATGGTGGTACGTTGTTATGTCGCGCAGAAACGCAAAATCAGTGTTGGGGACAAAATGGCGGGGCGTCACGGAAACAAAGGGGTCGTGTCGCGCATTCTGCCGCAGGAAGATATGCCGTTCCTGCCTGACGGTACGCCGTTAGACATCGTACTCAACCCTCTCGGCGTTCCCAGCCGCATGAACATCGGGCAGGTGTTTGAAGTTCACTTGGGTTGGGCGGCGAAAGAATTAGGGTGGAAGATTATGACCCCTGTATTCGACGGCGCGAACGAGTCGGATGTGTTTGACTGTCTGCGTGAAGCGAACCTGCCCGAAGCAGGCAAGATTGAGCTGACCGACGGACGCACGGGTGAAAAATTCGACAACCCTGTAACGGTGGGTTATATGTATTACCTCAAACTTCACCACCTTGTAGACGACAAGATTCACGCGCGTTCAACGGGTCCGTACTCGTTAGTCACGCAGCAGCCTCTCGGCGGTAAAGCGCAGTTCGGCGGACAGCGTTTCGGGGAGATGGAAGTGTGGGCACTCGAGGCGTACGGCGCGGCGTATACGTTGCAGGAAATCCTTACTGTGAAGTCGGACGATATAGTCGGGCGCGTCAAGACGTATGAGGCGATTGTAAAGGGTGACCAAGTGCCTAAAGCAGGCGTTCCTGAAAGTTTCAAGGTTTTAATTAAGGAGTTGCAATCGTTGGGGCTTGACATTAAAGTTTTGGACGAGTACGAAAACGAAATCGACATGAAACACACGTTCGACGAGGAAGACGACGTTGGGATTGTCAATGCTGATGACTTTGACTATGCCGCAAGTGATACCGAATTCGAGGAAGAAGGCTATATCACGGGCGACGTGGAAGGTAGTGACTTCTTCACCGATGACGATGACGATGACGACGATGACGTAGGCTTGAATAACGACATCGACGACGACGAAATCGAAAAAGTAGTCAGCGAAGGCTAAACAAGAGCCAAGGGGCGAAAACCCTAAAACTGTTTTGAAATCGCTTACGCAAATTATAGAAAACGACGTGACCAAGAGAAGTGATAAATACCTTGACAGAATCAATATTGTTTACAAAAATAAAATCGCCGTTATTACCTTTGATGTAAGAGGAACAGAAACAACCGCCGTATTAACAGCATTTCAAAAATAAAAAGACTGAAGTTATTGGGAGGTTTCGTCACTAACCCAATATCACCGGCTGACAGACCGCTTCCTCAGCCAACTTCAATCTCTTTACGTTGATTATATCACAGGTACACGCAAAAGTCAAGACGTTTTAATAAAAAGTAAAAATAAATTAAGTTCTTACTATAGGAGGGTTTATGGCAGTAGCTTTTGATTCAATGAAGATTGGCTTGGCATCTCCTAAGCAGATTCGTGCGTGGAGTTACGGCGTAGTCGAACGCCCCGAAACAATCAACTACCGCACACAAAAGCCGGAGAAAGACGGGCTTTTCTGCGAACGAATTTTTGGACCGCAAAAAGATTGGGAATGCAATTGCGGGAAATATAAACGCATTCGCTTCAAAGGGAAAATCTGCGAACGCTGTGGCGTGGAAGTCACGCGTAATAAAGTCCGCCGCGAACGCATGGGTCATATCGAGCTTGCCGCAAGCGTGTCACACATCTGGTACTTCAAAGGCACGCCGTCGCGTATCGGACAAGTATTGGATATTCCGCCCAAACGCCTTGAAGAAGTGCTTTATTTCACCAAATACGTGGTCATTGACAAGGGCGAAACCACGTTGGATAAAGGGCAACTCCTCACCGAAAAAGAATATATGGACGTGCGCGAGGAAAACCGCGAGGACGAGTCTTTCTTCGCTAAAACAGGCGCGGAGTCCATCAAAGAACTGCTCAGCGAATACGGCAACTACCGCTATGATTATTATATTCTCGAACATTTGAATGACTTTTCGCAGGTTACGGGGTTGTCCAAAATGGAAATCGAGGATTATTTAGCAAAACGTCATCGCTTAATCACGTTCTTCCCCGAAGGTGTTACAGAGGAAGCGGGATATTCCAAAGAAGAGGCGGCATTCTACGAGGACGAAATCGTTACCCGCCGTCGCTATGAGGAAATCATCGTTCCGTTGAACATCAAACGCCGCAAGAACGGCTACAAAACCATCGAGACTATGACAGGCTCGGAATATATTGAGGCGTTGTTTGAACAAAATGAGGAAGACTACCCGCAAATCGCCGCGAAACACACGCGCGACAAATGGGTTAATAATCTTGACTATGTTGCTAACGACTTAAAAGAACTGCTCGAAACAACACAACAAGGACAAAAACGCATTAAACTGCTCAAACGCTTAGATGTGATTGAGGCGTTCCGTAAGAGTGGGGCTTGCCCTGAATGGATGACCCTTGACGCAATTCCGGTTATTCCGCCGGACATTCGCCCGATGGTTCTGCTTGACGGCGGACGTTTCGCCACATCCGACTTGAATGACTTATACAGGCGCGTAATCAACCGAAACAACCGTCTTTACAAGATGATTGAGCTTCGCGCGCCCGAAATTATAATCCGCAACGAGAAACGTATGCTGCAAGAGGCGGTAGACGCACTCATTGACAATGGACGGCACGGACGGCCTGTCACGGGTCCCAGCAACCGCCCGCTGAAATCGCTGTCGGATATGCTCAAAGGTAAGCAGGGGCGGTTCCGTCAAAACTTACTCGGCAAACGTGTTGACTACTCGGGGCGTTCGGTTATCGTTGTCGGGCCTGACCTCAAAATGGATCAGTGCGGGCTTCCTAAAGAAATGGCGATTGAGCTGTTCAAGCCGTTCGTCATGCGCGAACTCGTAGACCGCGGACTTTCCAACAACATTAAATCAGCGCGCAAAATGGTGGAACGCGCCCGCGACGAAGTGTGGGACGTGCTTGAGGACGTAATCCAAGACCACCCCGTACTGCTTAACCGCGCGCCGACGTTGCACAGACTCGGGATTCAAGCGTTCTCGCCTGTGTTAGTCGAAGGGCGCGCACTCAAACTTCACCCGCTTGTGTGTACTGCGTACAACGCCGACTTTGACGGCGACCAAATGGCAGTGCATCTGCCGCTTTCGGACGAGGCACGGCATGAGGCTAAAACCCTTATGCTTGCGGCGCGCAACCTGCTCAAACCCTCCGACGGGCGACCTGTTGCCGTCCCGACGCAGGACATGGTACTCGGCGCGTATTACCTCACGCTGTCTAAGGACGGCGAACAAGGTGAGGGTAAAGTGTTCCGGGACTTCAGCGAGGCGTTAATGGCGTACCAATGCGGCGATATTTCGCTTCACGCGAAAATCAAGGTTCGCGTATCCAACGACGCAAAAATGGGAACGATTGAGGAAATCCCTGACTATTCGTTCATCTCGGTTGAACCCGAGTATGACGAAGAGGGTAACCTTATCATGACCGCCGAAGTCGTCACACCGCAAGAAGATGAGGACAATACACCGCATAAGGAATCCTACGGTTTAATTGACGCGACGGTGGGGTTGATTATCTTCAACGAGCATATTCCGCAGGATTTGGGATACGTTGACAGAAGTGACCCATCGCAGGCGTTGAAACTCGAAATTAATTTTAAAGTCGGTAAGAGTGAACTCGGCAAAATTATCGACAAGTGCATTAAGATTCACGGCACGGCGCGGACTGCGAAAGTGTTGGACAAAGTAAAGGCGTTAGGGTTCAAATACTCCACCAAAGCGGCGATTACCGTGGCGGTGTGCGACGCAACGATTCCCCCCGAAAAGGTAGAAATTCTCGGGAACGCCGATAAAAAAGTTGACGACATTAACGGATACTTCAATCAAGGGTTCATCTCCAACTCGGAGCGTAAAAGCGAAGTTTTGGAAATATGGAACGACGCGACTAACCAAGTATCGCAAAAACTCACCAGCAACCTTGATGAGTTCAACCCCATCTACATGATGGCGGACTCGGGCGCGAGGGGCAGTATCAACCAGATACGGCAGCTTGCGGGCATGAGAGGGCTGATTGCCAATACGTCGGGGGAAACCATTGAAATTCCCATTCGTTCCAACTATCGTGAGGGGCTGAACATTCTTGAATACTTCATTTCGTCGCGTGGTGCGCGTAAAGGTTTGGCGGATACTGCTCTGCGTACGGCGGACTCGGGGTATTTGACACGCCGACTTGTTGACGTTTCGCAGGAGGTCATTATCCGCGAGGAAGACTGTGGCACGAAAAACGGTATTGACGTGTACGAAATCCGCGAGGGCAAAGAGCTAATCGAACCTCTCGAAGAACGCCTGCTCGGGCGGTATTTGGTGGAGGACGTCAAGGACAAGAAAAAGAAAGTCATCGTGTCCAAAGACCGTTTGATTACCGACGCGGACGCTAAGGCGATTATCGCTGCAGGGCGAGGAGTTGTCGCGATTCGTTCGGTGCTGACGTGTGAGGCGGAGCAAGGCGTGTGTGCGAAATGCTACGGAGCGTCGCTTGCCAACGGTAAACCCATCAACATTGGTGAGGCGGTAGGCATTATCGCGGCACAGTCCATCGGTGAGCCGGGGACTCAGCTCACTATGAGGACGTTCCATACGGGCGGTATCGCGTCGGCGGACGACATTACGCAAGGTCTGCCGCGTGTTGAGGAGTTGTTTGAGAGCCGCCGCCCTAAATCATCGGCGATTATGACAAAACTCACGGGTACAGTCAAGTTTGAAGAAATTAAGAAAACGAGACACGTCACTGTCACGACTGACGACGGGGAGAGCGAAAGCTATTCCACGCCGTTCGGGTATCGCCTGAAAGTGGAGGAAGGCGACCGCGTTGAGGCGGGTGACCCGCTCACTGAGGGCAGCGTGAACCCGCATGATGTCTTAGCCGTCAAGGGCGAACAGGCAGTGCAGAACTATATCATTGCGGAAGTGCAAAAAGTATATCGTTTGCAAGGGGTCGACATCAACGACAAGCATATTGAGGTTATCGTGCGTCAAATGATGCGTAAAGTGCGCGTTGAACACCCGGGCGACAGCCTGTTGTTACCTGCGTCAACGGTGGATAAAAGTACGGTTGCGCGCGTCGTTTCCGAACTTGACAAGCGTAAGGCGGCAGGCGAAAAGCTAACCTATCCCGCGTACAGCCCTATGCTTCTCGGTATCACAAAAGCGTCGTTGGCGACTGACAGTTTCCTGTCGGCGGCATCGTTCCAAGAAACTACGCGCGTGTTGACTGAAGCGGCGATTCACGGCAAGGTTGACCCATTGCTCGGGCTGAAAGAAAACGTGATTATCGGTAAACTGATTCCCGCGGGAACAGGCATGGACGATGTACAGTTGCCCGATATGGATTGATGAAGTATTTGGGTAGAGTCTGTTTAGTATCCCATAAGATATTGAACAGGCTCCCCGATTCAGGCACAGGTGGCTGAGCTGGTCTAAGGCGCACGATTGGAAATCGTGTGTACGTTAATAGCGTACCGAGGGTTCGAATCCCTCCCTGTGCGGAAGTTCCGCAAACAATCCCCAATCCCCACAAAAGGGTATTGGGGATTTTTTCAGCGGTTATTATTGTAACAATAAAATCTTGACAAAGCCGATTATATATGGTACAATAATGTTTTGATATGCGTTTTTACGAGTGAGGATTTGTAAATGAATAACGATAAACAAAACATTTTTAATAAAGCGCGGGCTGTCGGGCAGGACGGTCAGCCGTTGTTTGTACAGGTAATGGCGGCGGCAGCGGAGCGGGGCAGAAGTAGCCGCGAACCGCTGTTCATCAGCGTCATCGGCTACTTCAAGTCACGCAGACAAGTCGCGTTCAGCTTTGGTTTGGCGACAATGGTGATGATGGTCGCTATGATTTCCGTTTCGTCAATGGGGTTGCCGGGCGTGTTGGGGTTGGAAACGACAGCCCCTCCCGCGAAAGCACCGACTTCTATGCCTAAAGAGTTTGAGGGATTACGCAAGTACGCTAATTTAAGACCGCCTACTCCCAAGCCGCTGCCCATTACGCCGGACGGCGGCATTGCCACGGGATTGCCTCAAGTTTACATCAACACCGATTCGGGGGAAATGATAGCGTCGCGCGTGGACAGGGAGAAGGCAAAAATCGGCATTGTCGCACCTGCGGGAGCCGCCTCCGACGGTAACAAGTACGAGTCTATGCAGATGACGAAAGTTAAAGTGCGCGGGCGAGGGAACTCGACTTGGCGTGAGGTTGACAAGAAGGCATGGAGCCTTAAATTCAGTGATGATATTTCGTTTTTGGGATTACCCGAGGGGACGGATTTTGTGCTTATGGCAAACGCCTATGACCGTACCCACGTACGCAATCCTATTGCCTATGCTATGGCGCGCCCGTTGAGTTTCGGATTCGTGCCTACAGGCATTCACGTTGACTTATATATCAACGGCGAGTATCAGGGTTTGTATATCATCGGGGACAGGATTCGCGGAGAGTCACAGGGGTTGGGGATTGACCCCGATAAGGGGTTTCTTCTTGAAATCGGCGGACGGGACAGCCATTACAGCAGCCCTGTTCTCGGCAAAGATTATTTTAACTCGGAAATTGCGCGTAATATCCGCGTTCGCAACCCCGACCCCGATACAATCTCCAAAAAAGAAATTAGCGAGATGGAGAAACATTTCCGCAAAACGTGTAAGTCCATTATTAACTTAAACGGCTACGAAAAGAATATCGATATGCTGTCGTTGATTGACTATTTTCTGCACTGTGAGTTTATGTATAACTTGGACGGGACGTTTACACGCAGCACGTTTCTGATGCGAAACCCCGGTGAGCGGCTGAAGATGGCGAGCGTGTGGGATTTTGACTTATCGTCAGGCAACTACGGTTCGGGACGCAACCGTTATGACAGGTGGCTTAGTGTTCATACCGAGGACATGGTTTTCCCGCGCCCGACGTGGATTAACTACCTCTTAGAAGATGACGCATTCAAGTATGCAGTGCGGGCGCGTTGGGAGGAAGTGGGCGATGATATGTATGAATCGGCGTTGGCGGAGTTGGAGCATTATCGCGATTATCTCGGGCCCGCAGTGGCGCGTAATGATACCACCGCACCGTATCAGCCCAATCGTTTTGTGTCGTCATTGACGCGAGACCTCAATTCGTGGGAATTGCAAATGGACTTACTTGATGATTTCTTGCGATTGCGTAAAAAGTGGATGGACGACGAGATTGCGACGTTCCCGAGTAAATCGCCTAAAGGGCGCGATTTGTTGGCGGAGTTTAGGTGAGGTCTGATGGATAAGTTTGTATTAAAAGCCCCGTTCAAACCGACGGGTGACCAGCCTGTCGCCATTCGCGCGTTGGCAGAGGGCATATTGCGCGGTGACCGTGAACAGTCGCTTATGGGCGTCACAGGTTCGGGTAAGACGTTTACTATGGCGAATATCATTGCCGAGCTGAACCGCCCGACGTTGGTGTTGGCGCACAACAAGATTCTTGCGGCGCAGTTGTGTGGCGAGTTCAAGGCGTTTTTCCCCGACAATGCCGTGGAATATTTCGTGAGCTACTACGATTATTACCAGCCCGAGGCGTATATCCCCGGGAGTGATACGTTTATCGAGAAAGATTCGGCGATTAACGACGAAATCGACCGACTGCGCCACTCGGCGACGTTTGCACTCGCGGAACGCCGTGACGTCATTATCGTAGCAAGCGTGTCCTGCATATTCAGCATGGGGAGCGTGGAGGAGTATCGCGCCAATGTCGTATCGTTGCGAAAAGGAATGGAAATCAGCCGTGAGGGTGTCATGCGTAAGTTGGTGGATATTCGCTACGAACGTAATGACGTGAACTTTGTGCGTAACAAGTTTCGCGCCAAAGGAGACGTGTTGGAGGTTTTCCCTGCGGGGAACCCCAACGAGCGGGCGTTGCGAATTGAGTTTTTCGGGGACGAAATCGAGCGCATTACCGAAATCGAAGTTGTCACGGGTAACAGCGTTAAGCAGATGAATCACGTTTTGATTTTCCCCGCTACGCACTACGTTATCAACGAGGACAACCTCAAACCTGCCATTGCCGAAATCCGCGAAGAAATGCACGAGCGTGTGGAGTGGTTCACCGAGAATCACAGGCTTATTGAAGCGCAACGAATCGCCGAGCGCACGACGTATGACATGGAAATGCTCCGCGAAATCGGCGTTTGTAAAGGCATTGAGAACTATTCGCGCATATTGTCGGGGCGTCCTCCCGGCAGTACGCCTATTACGCTTCTTGACCACTTCCCCGACGATTATTTGTTGTTGGTTGACGAGAGCCATGTCACACTTCCGCAGGTTCGCGGAATGTACGGCGGTGATGCGGCACGTAAGCGTAACCTCATTGATTATGGGTTTAGGCTCCCATCTGCTTATGACAACCGCCCTATGAATTTCGAGGAGTTTCACGGCAAAATCAATCAGGCGATTTATGTTTCGGCAACGCCCGGGCCGTTCGAGAGGGAACACAGCACCCGAGTCGCCGAGCAGATTATTCGCCCGACAGGGTTGTTAGACCCTAAAGTGACCGTCAAGCCTGTGGAGGGGCAAATTGAGGATTTGCTGTCCGAAATCAATAAACGCACTGCGCTTGAACCGAGCGAACGCGTGTTAGTCACCACGCTAACCAAGAAAATGGCAGAGGATTTGACGCTGTACCTAAAACGGTTCGACGTAAAGGTTGCGTATATTCACTGTGACGTTGACACGATGGAGCGTATGGAGATTATTCGCGATTTGCGGTTGGGCGAGTTTGACGTTCTTGTGGGAATCAATCTGTTGCGGGAGGGGTTAGACATTCCCGAGGTGTCACTCGTTGCCGTGTTGGACGCGGATAAAGAGGGGTTCTTGCGTAATGAAACGTCGCTCATTCAGACCATTGGCAGGACTGCGCGTAACGTCAACGGTGAGGTAATTATGTACGCCGACGCTGTGACGCGCTCCATGGAAGCGGCAATTCGCGAGACCAATCGCCGTCGCGCGATTCAAGAACAGTATAACATCGACAACGGTATTGTTCCGCAGACGATTACTAAGAAAATCCACGAAGTGTTGGAAATTACCAAGAAAGATGATAGCGATAAAAAAGGCAAAGGCAAGCATAAAAAGCTGACCAAAAGTGAAAAGCAAGAATATATCAAGAAATATACCGCACTGATGAAAGAAGCGGCAAAGGTGTTAGACTTTGAGACGGCGGCGTATTACCGCGATATGATTGTGGAGTTACAGGTATGAGTATAGAACAAGCAAGAACGGCACACGCGCAATTGTCGGGCGAAATCGAGGCGGCGAATCACGCCTATTACGTCATGGACGCGCCGACGATTACGGACAGTGAGTATGACACGATGTTGCGGCGGTTGGAGGATTTAGAATCGCAGTTTCCGCAACTCTGTACACCCGATTCGCCGACACAGCGCGTGGGCGGCGCGGCGTTAAACACGTTCGAGAAAGTCACCCATACAGTACAGATGGGGAGTTTGCAGGATGTGTTCAGCGATGACGAACTTCGCGCTTTTGACGGGCGGGTAAAAAAAGCACTTGAAAGCGAACAAAGCCCACTGTACGTTGTCGAGCCCAAAGTGGACGGATTGTCCGTTTCGTTGGAGTATGTCGGCGGCGTGTTCGTGATTGGGGCGACTCGGGGAGATGGGTTCGTGGGGGAGGACGTGACGGCGAATATTCGTACAATCAAGTCAGTCCCTTATACGTTGCCCCGACCTGTTGATATTGTGGTGCGTGGCGAAGTCTTCATGCCTCAGAGCAGTTTTGAGCGTCTCGTCAAGTCTCAGGAAGAGCGCGGCGAGCAGGTAGCCAAAAATCCGCGCAACGCCGCCGCAGGTTCGCTCAGGCAGAAAGACCCTAAAATCACCGCCACGCGTGAGTTGGACATATACGTGTTCAATGTGCAGAGCGACAGCGGCGCGACTACACACAGGCAGTCGTTGGAGCTGTTGGCGGAATTGGGGTTCAAGGTGATTCCCGGGTATAAGGTTTTTGACGATATTGAGTTGGTGATTGAGCATATTGCGCGAATCGGCGAGAATCGGCACACGTTCGCCTTTGATATTGACGGCGCAGTCGTCAAAGTAGACGATTTCGCGTTGCGTGAACAAATCGGCTACACGTCAAAAGTGCCTAAATGGGCGGCGGCGTTCAAGTATCCGCCCGAGGAAAAAGAAACGCGATTGCTTGATATAGAAGTCAACGTCGGGCGTACAGGCGCGCTCACGCCTGTCGCGATTTTCGAGCCGGTGACATTGGCAGGAACGACAGTCAGCCGTGCAAGCCTGCATAATCAAGACATCATTGACGCGCTTGGCGTGAACATTGGGGACACAATCGTCGTGCGCAAAGCAGGGGATATAATCCCCGAAGTTGTGCGCGTTGCCGCGAAAAACAGCGAGGGTGTATACGTCATTACCGCGCCTGACGCGCAGACATTTGAGGACGCGCAGTTGCTACGTAAAATCGAACACTGCGCGAGCCGCAGTGCCATGAACATCGACGGACTCGGCACAGCGATTGTCAAGCAGTTAGTGGAGTCGGGGCTTGTACGTACAGTCGCCGATTTATACAAGTTGACACAAGAGGATTTGTTGAAGTTAGAGGGTTTCAAAGACAAGTCTGCCGATAATCTTGTCAGTGCGATTGCCGCATCTAAAGTCAATCCCCTTGACCGTGTGTTGTTTGCGTTGGGAATCAGCGGTGTGGGCAGGAGCATAGCGACATTGTTGTGTGAGGCGTTCGGCGATATTGAGCGTATTATGAATGCCGATAAAGACGCGTTGGCGTGTGTGGACAAAGTTGGCGACGTGTTGGCAGATAACGTTTACACCGCTATGCGTGAGCCGCACACAGTCGCGCTGATTGAGGCGTTGCGGCGAAACGGCGTGACCATGGCGTACACCGCTAAAGCAACATCGTCCGATTTAGCAGGGCTGACGTTCGTGCTGACAGGGACGCTCACGACTATGACACGTGAACAGGCGAAATCGCTGATAGAATCACGCGGCGGGAAGTGTTCCGGGGCGGTATCCAAAAAGACGGACTACGTAGTCGCGGGTGAAAACGCGGGCAGTAAGCTGACTAAGGCAGAATCACTCGGCGTGAAAGTGATTAGCGAAAACGAATTGCAAGAGTTGTAAGAGCCTGTTCAATATCTCGCTCATGGCGATTTATAGCGGATTTTTCGCCCTGTTTCGTTAAAATTTTTCCGCAAGGCACAAAGCATTACGAAAAATTTTGCCTTGCATGACAAAAAAATTCGCTTTGCAAAATCACTCATTCGGAGATATTGAACAAGCTCTAAAATTATCCACTTGCTTTTTGTATTAGCGTGTGTTATAATTAGAAATATATATTGAATGGAGTATAAAAAATGCATTGGTCACAAACATTAGCGGAACAAATCATAGCGCGCAACCCCGATAAAGAAGAATACGTCTGCGCTACGGGGATTAGCCCGTCGGGGTCTATTCATATCGGGAATTTTCGGGACATTGCCACAAGCTATTTCGTGGTGAAAGCGTTGCGTAAAGCGGGTAGAAAAGCGCGCCTCATGCACAGTTGGGATAATTTTGACAGATTGCGTAAAATCCCTGTCAACGTGACGGCTTTACAGGGGACTCAAAAACCCGAAACTTACATCGGGTATCCGCTGTCCGACGTGCCGAATCCGTTCCCCGAGAGCGGATTTGCCACGTACAGTGAACACTTCCAGAATGAGTTTGCGGAGGCGTTGGGTGCGTTCGGGATTTCGCCCGATTATCGCGACCAGACCGCGCTGTACCGCTCCGGCAAGTATACAAATGAGATTCTGTTGGCGTTGAGCAAGCGCGGAGAAATATTTGACATTTTGGACTCTTTTCGTACGCAGAATGCAGAGGATGGCGAGCGCGAGAAGTATTACCCGGTGAGCATATATTGCGGCGCGTGTAAGCGCGATACTACGACGATTACGGCGTATGATGAGGATAGCGCGATTGCGAAATATTCCTGCAAATGCGGGCATACTGCCGATTTTGATTTCAAGAATGAACATAATTGCAAATTGTCCTGGAAAGTGGATTGGGCTATGCGATGGCAGTATGAGGGGGTAGACTTTGAGCCGGGCGGTCAAGACCATGCCTCTCCTACAGGGAGTTATCAAACGTCGCGGTTGATTTCCGAGCGTGTTTTCGGGTATCAAGCACCGCTGTTTCAGGGCTACGGGTTCATCGGGCTGAAAGGCGCGGCGGGTAAAATGTCCGGCTCAACAGGGCTTAACCTCACGCCCGCGACGCTGCTCAAAATATACGAGCCTGAGTTGATTTTGTGGTTGTATTCCAAGACAGAGCCACTGCGTACGTTTGACTTTTGTTTTGACGACGGAATTCTGCGGCAATATTTCGAGTTTGATAAGATGTGTAACAATGTCCGCGACGGTAAGGGTAGCGACATTGAAAACGATATAATACACAATGCGGAGATTGAGGGGCGCGCAGTCAACACCGTGCCTATGTCTTGGTTAGTGCAGTTTGGGTCAGTGGTTAATTTTAACCCTGCTGTGCTTGAAACGGTGTTTACTAAAATCGGGACGCCTTATAAAGAGGCGGAGTTTGCGGCGCGGTTGAGCCTTGCGCGAAACTGGCTTGAAATGTGCAGCCCTGAGAGCGTCAACCGTATATTCACGCACCGTAATTGGGCGTATTGGGATACACTCCCCGAGCCAGAACAGCGCGAAATTGCGGCGTTGCAGGGGCATTTGTCGGAGGAGTCATACTCGCTTGACGAACTCAACACAATGTTGTATGCCGTGCCTGCGGAGGCGTTGGGTGAGGAAATCACCGACGCGAAGCTCAAGAAAACGATGCAGACTACGTTCTTCAAGAACGTGTATCAACTCCTGATTGGCAAAACACAAGGCCCGCGATTGTATTTGTTCCTACACGCTCTCGAATGTGAACAATATCTGCATTTGCTGGACTTTTCCACGCCGATAACCGCAGAAGAAAAGGCGGTGGCTGAATCGGCGGCTACGGCTGAATGTCAAGAATCGGATAGCGTCGGGTTGGGGGCGGTGACTGTTTTGCCGTTCAAACCGACTGTCAAGTTCGATGATTTTGCGGCGGCGGATATGCGAATCTGTGAAATTGTTAAAGCAAGCGACATTCGCAAGTCTAACAACTGTCTAAAACTCACGGTTAATGACGGAGTGGGTGAGCGTGTGATTGTTTCGGGGATTGCTAAGGACTATACGCCTGACGCGTTGGTGGGGCGCAAAGTCATTGTTGTGGCGAACCTTGAACCTGTGAAAATTACGGGCGTGGTGTCACAGGGAATGCTTCTCGCCACGACTGATGACAGCGGCAAGACGATGGTTATATTCGCAGACGAAAACATTCCTAACGGAGCTATGTTGAAGTAAGCTAAACAAGAGCCAAAGGATTGGCTTTGCCAATCCGACGGCTTGACGATGTAAAATGGGTTGAACGCATCAATTTTACAATGTAGGAACCCGTGGAGGTTGTCTATGAAAAGTAGAGTTATATCCATGATTTTGGCGTTCGTGATGTTTATTGGCACCACGAACGTCACCGCCGTTGATTTTGCGGCAGATACGCTTACACAGCCTATAGACGTGTACGCGCTAATTGCACAAAGCGATGAACGCGCAATTGTAACCTGCGATTTAATAAGCGGTGAGGTCACACTAAACGAAATGCCGCCCGAACCGGACACGTACACCCCCGATAACTTACATACGGCACAGGACGTCATCACAAATGAGCGGCAATACTTTTTTGGGAACGATAACCGCAAGCAAATCACCAACACCAACGCACACCCCTACATTACGACAGTTTTTGTCACCGCAACTTTTCCGAGCGGCAATTCGTTCACGGGGAGCGGTTCGTTCGTGGGGGCTACGACTGTGTTGACGGCGGGTCACGTTATTTACGCGCGCGACCAAGGCGGTTGGGCTACGTCTGTCAAGGTTGAGCCTGGCGGGTCATCGTCTAATCGCAGTGCCATTCCGGGAACGTCAATGGCAACATCAAGCGGTTGGATTAACATCGAGGATTTTGACTATGACTACGGTGTGATTCGCATTGCGGCGAACGCGGGCGTGGGTTGGTTTGGAATGTCTGTGCTGTCCGATTCGCGTTTGTCGGGGCAGGATATTGTGCGTTACGGTTATGACGGCGATAAGCCGCGCGGTACGTTGTGGGTGGATTCCTCCAGTAAAATCGCCGAAGTTACGTCACGGAGTTTGCACCACCACGCCGCCTCGTTTAGCGGCAGCAGCGGCGGTGGTGTCGCGCTGTCTTCTGACCCTGCAAAACTCGTGGGTATACACGTTGCGGCTACGTCAATTAACGGCGTTCCGGCTTACAACCGCGCTGTACGCGTCACGTCTGATGTGGTTGCATTTGTAAATCAAAACCGCGCGCGTTGTGATACTGCAGAACACCGCTACAGCGCGTGGAGAACGGTGAATACCGCCACTTGCAGTTCGGTGGGCTTGCGTGAGCGTGATTGCCGCGACTGTGGATTGAGAGAAACGGATAGCACCAATGCGTCGGGGCATCAGTGGGGAGCGGGAATTATCGCAGGAATGCGAACTTGTACGATGAGTGCTACAGAAATGAAAACGTGTATGAAGTGCGGTTATGCAGAGGTAAAAACACTCGCGGCGTTTGGGCATGACTGGAGCGTGTGGGTGGAAATCACGCCGTCTACGATTGAGCAAAAAGGAGTCATGGAGCGGACGTGCGGTCGTTGTAATCTTGCGGAGAATCGCGAAATTGCGCGGTTAGTCGAACCGTTCAGTGCGGGAGACGTCAACGGCGACGGTAAAATCACCATTGCAGACGCGTTATTAGTCTTGCGGTATTTAGTCAAGTTGTCTACGCCGATTCTCACGGACGACGACGCGCGGTTTGCGGCGTGTATCATTGACCCCGATTCGGGCGAACCCAAGATGGCAGACGCGCTGGCGATTCTGCGGCGTGTCGTCATGTTACCCGGCGCGTTAGACATATTTCACCCATTGTAAGAGCCTGTTTAGTATCTCGCTCACGGCAAAATTTTGGCGAATTTTGCCCTTTCAAGCGGGCTTTTCGCCATACTGTGTTGAATTTTCTTGAAAGGCACAAAGCCTACTGCGAAAATTCGCCTTATCTGACCGAAAAATTCGCTACAAAATTTTACTCGTTCAGAGATACTAAACAGGCTCTAAAATTTAGCAAAACGCTTGACAAACATGGTAAAGTGTGGTATATTAGATGATAAATATAAAACTCACGGAGGAGGTAAAGCTATGAAGATTCGCGTTACTGCGCTGTTGCTCGGGCTTTGCCTCTGCCTGTATATATTAAGTGGCTGTTCGTGTAGTGAGTCACCCGAAACAACAACTAACGGTGTTGATTGGACGAATGACGAGACGGCTCAATTCACCGCGCCGACTGACGAAAGCGACACCGATACACAGTCCGTGACTGATGACACGGCTGCGGAAGATACAGACACAGAGGAAACGCTTGACACCGATTATACAGTTGATACCGAGGACACCGACACGGTTACGGGCGTTTCAAACACCGATACAACACAAAAAGCTACTTCGCCGCCCGACGATAAAACCAAGCCGCCGAATACTACAGCCGTCGTGACGAAGCCGCCTGATGAAAAGCCAAAACCTACTACACCGCCGACAATTATTCTGCCGCAAGCACCGGGAACTGCGAAACACGTTTCCCCCTGCGGCAACGTCACCATTGACTATTCCAACGCTGCTAAAGGGTATATCACGATTATGTACGTAGGTAACTCCACGCGTCCGCAGTTGCATATTACGCTCAAGGACAAAGTAGTATATGACTATGTGCCTAAAAATAAGCTGATTGGGATTCCGCTCAGCGGGGGGGGCGGCGAGTATACGGTTGTATTTGTCGAGGGAATTGCAGGTACGAATCAAGGGCGTCCGATTGTGAACGAGAAGTTCAACTTCGCCGTCACCAACACGCAGTCGGCGTTTCTGATGTCTAATCATTTCGTCAACTATAACGCAAGCTCGGCAGTCGTTACTAAAGCGACGGAGTTGGCGGCGGGTAAAACAGAAGTCGAAGTCGTCGGGGCGGTTTATAACTGGTTTATCACCAACGTCAAGTATGACACCGAGAAAGGTAAGAAAGCGGCGGCAGGGCAAATGAGCGGGTACGCGCCTGACCTCAACGAGTTAATGCGTACCAAACGCGGGATATGTTTCGATTACGCGTCGGGCATGACGGCGATGTTGCGTAGCCGCGGTATTCCTACACGGCTGGAATTCGGCTACGCGAGCGGCGAGTATCACGCATGGATTAGCGTGTGGACGAAAGAAACGGGCTGGGTCAATGACTGGATTCGCTTCAACGGAAACGTGTGGGTTTTGATGGACCCTACGTGGGGAGCGGACGGCGGTGATGCTTCGCCGAAGTTCAGGGATTTTATTAAGAATACAAAAAATTATCAAACTACGCAGTTTAATTAGCAGGGGGGATAGTATGAAAACACATTCGGGGGCTTTTTTATCGGCGTTTTGTACCGAGCTTGCCATGATAATAGAAACAGGGATTCCTATAGCGGACGGGATTCTCATGCTCATTGACGATGAGGAGACGGCGGCAGGCAAGCAGTTCTTGACGCGGCTGTATAAGGAGATGCAGTCGGGCGAATCATCGGCGTTTTCAGCCGCCGCAGAGCGTAGCGGAGGTTTTCCGCGATACGCGCTTAGTATGTTCGTCATTGGGGAGAAAACGGGGCGGCTTGACTCGGTTTTGCGTTCGCTAAGCCTGTATTATGACCGCGACATGAAAATCAAAGAGAGCGTTCGGAGCGCGGTGGTGTTTCCGCTTGTTTTATTCGCGTTACTCCTCGGTGTGATGTGGATTTTGCTGACGCAGGTTCTGCCTGTGTTTGAGTCGGTTTTCGGGCAATTAGGTATGTCATTCGATTCTACGGCAGGAATGCTCATGAAAGTCGGCAATAATTTAGAGCAGTTCTCGGTGGTTATTCTCGCCGTTATCGCAGCAATTGCCATAGTTATTTTTGTTACTTATAAAGTAGGCGCGTTGCGGAATGCGTTCAAGTCAGCGTTCTCGCATTTGTTCGGTAACACGCGGCTGTTGCGTAGTCTTTCGGCGGCGCGGTTTTCGTCATCTATGTCCATGACGCTCAAGAGCGGGTTAGATATTGACGAGTCCCTCGAGCTTGCGTTGGCATTTGCACAGAATCGGCAAACTGCCGATAAAATCAACGAGTGTCGGCGCGTAATCGCGAGCGGGCGCACGTTTAATGACGCGGTACTTGAGACGCGAATCCTGTCACCCATTCACTGTCGTATGCTTGCGTTGAGTTTCAAGACGGGCAGTACGGACGAAATCATGGAAGTCATCGCCGAGAAAAGCGACGAGGAAGCGACACTCGCGATTGAAATGTTGATTGGGCGAATCGAGCCTGCTATGGCGTTTATCATGTCGTTGTTAATCGGGTTGGTTCTGCTTTCGGTTATGTTCCCGCTGCTTGCGGTGATGAGTGCTTGATGTTCCAAGGAGGTAGTTGTTTATGTTGACTACACAAAAGCGTAAATTCAAAGTACCGTCTGCGTTAATCACAGCCGTTGTGTTCAGTGCGGTCACTTTGTTTGTGATAGTCATGCTGAATAATGCGGCGACTACTACCGATAAAGAAGCTATTGCGGCACTTGAGGAGAGCATTGTTCGCGCTACAGTAAGCTGTTACGCTTTCGAGGGCGTGTACCCCGATAATTTAGACTATCTTATCGAGAATTACAACCTCGTGATTGATGAAGAGCGGTTTTTCGTCCATTACGAGAAGAGCATGGATAACATTATGCCTATTATTATCGTCAGAGCAATGGAGCCCCAAGGAGGTGAGACAGCGTGAAGAAGAATAACCACAGCGCATTGAATTTTATTGTCAGTATCACGCTTTTCACCGTATTTGCACTTGCGTTGACGTTGGTTTTGCTCACGGGGGCGTCAGCGTTTCGTGGAATCTCCGCCGAGTCAGAGGAGCGGTTCAATGAGCGTACGCCGTTGTTGTATTTGTCTAACCGATTGCGCGATGCGGACAGCGTTACCATCGGCGAAATCGATGGTACACAAGTTTTGGCGATTAACTATGATTTGTATGATGTCTACATTTATGAGTATGGCGGATTTATCTGTGAAAGCGCGACTGCACCGGGTGACGTTCCGCGATTGGATATGGGATTCAGGCTGTTCGCTGTGGAAGAACTTGAGTTCCTCAAAGACTCCGACACACTCGCACAAGTGATTGTAAACGGCAGGAGCATATTCGTCAACGTGGCAGTTGTTATGGAGGGATAGGCAGTGGTTAGAAGAGAAAGCCTTGAGGGGAGCAGCAATACGCGCAGCACCGTGTCGGGCATGAAAACGCGGTTGGCGGCTAAGAACCTGCTGTTCGCCGAGATGATTATAGTAATATTGTTCTTTTCCGTTGCGGCGGCGGCTTGTGTGACTATGTTTGCGGAGGCTCAAAAGGATTCCCGACAAGCGCGAGACTTGACGAATGCAGTGATTTTGGCGCAGAATGCCGCCGAAATATTCAAGGCGAGTGATGGGCAGGAGTTGCGGCAATTCGTGCAGGACGGTTTGATTGCCCGAATTGAGGCAGTCGAGGGCAATGTCGACAATGACATTTATGAGGGCGATTTGTTCATAGAGGCGCAAATACGTGTACATCGGATTGCCGACGGCGAAGTTTTGTATGAGTTGGCTGTGGCAGTGTCGCCGCGTAGCCAAGAAGACCTGTATGATATAATCGATTATATGGAGGTGGGTGTATGAGTAAGCGCAGAAAGCCTTTCAGCATGGGTTTGACTTCGCTTTTCGCGGTCTTGATTGTGTTGTGTTTGGTGGTCTTTGCGGTGTTATCACAGCTCACCGCTAAGTCGGAATTGGCGTTGGCGCAACGCGCCGCCGACACGGTCATGGAGGCGTATAACGCAGAGTATCGCGCCGTTGTGTATGGGGAGACCGCGCCGCCGCCCACGACTGATGACAGCCCTGGATATGATATGCCCGAGCCGGGTCAACGTCCGTGGGAAGTGGATTGACAGTGCATTTAATTTCGCAAGAAGTCTATTCATATAATATAAAGGAGAAAATACGATGATTGAGTTTTCACAATTATTAAAAGATTCCGTTGAGAAAAAAGCGTCGGACATTTTTATTATGCCGGGGTTGGCGTTGTCGGTCAAGGTTGACGGCGTGATAAAGGCGGTAAACGCCGAAATGCTCAAACCTGACGATACCATGCGAATTATTTCTGAGGCGTACGAGTTAGCCAAACGCTCCTCCGATAACTTGGCGCAAAAAGGCGACGACGACTTTTCGGTAAGTTTGCCGGGCGTGTCGCGATTCAGGATTTGTTCGTTTATGCAACGGGGGTCGTGGGCGGCGGTTATTCGGATTGTTCCGTTTGATATTCCCTCGTTTAAGGAGTTCAACATACCCGAATCAGTCATGGCGATTTCTCAAAAGACTAAGGGATTGGTGTTGGTGACGGGCCCTGCGGGTGGCGGTAAGTCCACCACGCTTGCTTGCGTCATTGACCGTATCAACAAAGAGCGTAACGGACATATCATCACCCTTGAGGAACCGATTGAGTATCTCCACCGTAACGGCAAAAGCATCATCACACAGCGGGAAGTCCGCGCCGATACAGAGGGCTACGTTACGGCACTGCGCGCGGCTTTGCGGCAATCTCCCGATGTTATATTAGTCGGCGAAATGCGCGATTATGAGACCATCAGCACGGCGTTGACGGCGGCTGAAACAGGGCACTTGGTCATTTCAACGCTACACTCAATCGGGGCGGCGAACACCGTCAACAGGATTATTGACGCGTTCCCCTCCAGCCAGCAAAAGCAAATCCGCGTACAGTTGGCACAGTTGTTACAGTCGGTGGTTTCGCAGAAGCTCCTCCCCGCGAAGGAGAGCCGCGGCGGATTAGTCCCCGCGTTTGAAATCATGCACTGTAATACGGCAATTCGCAACATGATACGCGAGAACAAAGTCCACCAGATTGATACCGTGATTAACGCCTCCTGCGAAAGCACCGGCATGATTGGCATGGACGCGGCGATTCTGTCAATGTATAAATCGGGATTGATTACTAAAGAAACGGTCTTTGCGTTCGCCGAGACCCCTGAGCTGATTGAACGGAAGTTGAAAGAGGGCTAAATACGAAAATGCCGCGTCATGCGGCATTTTGCTGTGATTATATACAAACATCTGACAGTTTTTAGTCATATTGCACAAAAATGAGGGGTAAAAACAGTGCAAATGTCACAAAATTAGATTTTTTTGCCAAAACCTATTGACAATTGAAAAAAAAGGAGTATAATATAATTATCGACAGAACGAATACTCAGTTTTAGGATGAAGGTAGGTTAATAAACGTAGCATGAGCGAATATATGGTAAGTGTAAGCCAAGACCATATAGGAGGTACTTGTTATGAGTATTACTACAAGGAAATCGAGAGTCATAGCTACTCTCGCAGCAGCAGCGATGGTAACATCGACATTTGCTGCAACATTGACCAGTAGCGTATCAGCAATGATGATGGTTACAGTACCAACATCAGAAATCAAACATCACCCCGGTTTTGATTTTGCAGCACTGTACGCGGTAGACAACAAATGGGGTGACGGCAGATTGTTCTCGTTAGGTGCAACAGGACTCAACGGCGGCGGCGAAATTTTCCAAATTCCCGTAATCAACGTCGAAACAGGTATTTCATATGAGTCTTTCTGCGGTTATGCCGGCGCGAAAAGTTTCGCTAACTGTAACGGAACTTGCTCGGGATACCAAAGAGCGTATGACCTTCCCCAAAACTACGAAGACCTTTTGATGGCACTTAACTACATCAATAATACTTATGGCAGCGTAGACGAGTGGCATGGTCCGAGTGGACTGAACAATGTTGCTCTGTCAACAAGGCTCATTACACAAATCACCGTTTGGAACATGGTTTGTGGCGTTGAATTGAGTTTGATGACAGACAATACTCTGAGCGGATATCCCGAAATGAGAGACGCGGTTTTAGATGTTCAAGCAAATTACAAAGGAACTACCGGCGAAATCGTTAAAGTCGCTTATCTCACTTGTGCAACTGACTCTATGCACAGAGTAACCTGCCAACCACAAGTCGTGCCGATTTACGTCGACCAAGAAACATTCAACGATGATGACCCTTGGTACGAAGAAGAAACCGAAGAATCGGAAGACGAAACTGACAGCGAATCGGAAGCAGAAGACGATACTGACAGCGAAACTGAAGAATCTCAAGAATCTCAAGAATCCGAAGAATCTCAAGAATCCGAAGAAACTGAAGAATCTCAAGAATCCGAAGAATCTCAAGAATCCGAAGAAACTGAAGAATCTCAAGAATCCGAAGAAACTGAAGAATCCGAAGAAACTGAAGAATCTCAAGAATCCGAAGAAACTGAAGAATCTCAAGAATCCGAAGAAACTGAAGAATCTCAAGAATCCGAAGAAACTGAAGAATCCGCTGACAGCGAATCTGACGAAACCGAATCGACTGAAGCAACTGAAGAATCCGAAGAATCAGAAGCAACCGACGAAGACACTGACTCGGAAGAATCTGACGAGTCTGACGACGATGCAGACGAACCAACTTCCACACCGTGGGACAAATCCAAACGTCCACAAGCGAGCCTTCCTGTAAGCCCTGATGATGAAAAAGACAAAGAACGCGAAGGCGACGACGATGAAGACGAAGCGGATGAAGCAGATGAAGACGAAGATGCTGATGATGCTGATGACGACGATGGCGACGCGAATAAATCTGAACCCCTCACACCTCCCGTAGTTGAAGTAGTAACTGATGACGACGGCGAAGTTGACGGCGGACCAAGCATTGATTTAGACGATGACGAAGCCATTGAAATCGAAGTGACCGAAGAAGTCGATGATGACGGCGAAACTCCTTTCACACCCGATGACGACGATTTCGACGAAGGAACTCCTATCGAAACCGACGACGCGGAAGACTTTGACGGCACACCTGATGAATTCAACGATACACCCGACGAATTCAACACACCTGACGAGTTAGTCGAAACACCCGACGATTTAGTCGAGTTGGAAGACGCACCCGTTCCGCAAGCGGGACCGACACCCGATTTTGAAGACAACGACGTTAGCACACCCGTCATCGTTGACGAACTCGTTGACTTAGATGACGCACCGGTTCCTCAAGCGCCCAGTTCATCTGACTTGGTTGACTTAGACGACGTGGCAGTTCCTCAAGCAGGCAATCCTCAAACAGGATTAGACGGCTTGGCAGCAGGCGCGTTGGCAGCTATGGCAAGTCTGGCGGCAGCAGGTGCAGCAGCACTCCTTGGCAAACGCAGCAAACGTAGTTCAAAATAGTCCGATGTAAAAGTAAGTTTGGTAATTTTGCTGAAAAGGGGCTTGTTTTCAAGCCCCTTTTTTACAAAACATTGTGCATATTTCACAAATTTTCAGATTATTCGCGATTTTACAAAAAAAGCAGTTGACAAACGGAGCGATTCGTTATATAATGATAGTACACATCATGGGCAGCGTCTGTCTGCCTGTTTAGTATAAGGTATGTAAAATAAAATGTAAATAGTAGGAGGGTTATCAGTATGAGAACAGATAATCGAACGAAAAGAAAGTCCAGAGTTTTGGCGGTGGTAATTGCGGCGGCGATGATTTCGTCGGCAATGATTTCGGGTGTGTCGGCAAATCAAGCGTGGGTTGGTAAAAACATAAGTGAAAGTTCGAGTTGGAGTTTAAGTGATAATCAAGACCACAAATGGGATATTGTGCTTGATGGTACAGACCTTATACTTCATTTGAAAAGACTGGATAAAGGCAATAACTCCCATGTCTTCCTGTGTGATGCAGATGGCACTATTCGAGCTGTTACTTCTGCGTTCGCCACTTCAGGCGGAAGCGAAACCTTGAATGTGGTAATTGATGGTGTGTCTTATACATTCACCATCGTAACAAGCGGTCACAAACTTGTTAATGGGACAAAAGTTAAAAATCAAGACACTGGTGAGGAAGTGGAAATAACACCAGGTACACCGATTGTTACCATTCCTGATGAGAGTGAAGGCGAGTCGGACACGGATAGTGACAGCGATACTGATTCTGACACAGACAGCGAGTCTGAATCTGTAGAATCAGAAGAAGAGTCTGAATCTGTAGAATCAGAGGAAGAGTCTGAATCTGTAGAATCAGAAGAGGAATCTGAATCTGAAGAATCAGAAGAAGAGTCTGAATCTGAAGAATCAGAAGAAGAGTCTGAATCTGAAGAATCAGAAGAAGAGTCTGAATCTGAAGAATCGGAAGAAGAGTCTGAATCTGAAGAATCAGAAGAAGAGTCTGAATCTGAAAGCGGCGAAGGTGATATTCCCGAGGAAGAGTACCCGGATATCGACAATCCTGGACGCGTTCGCCCCAATCGTCCTGCGGGCAGACCTGAAGATGAGGAAGAAGACGCTAACGGCGAATCGGCTGACGGCGAATCTGACGGTGACGACGAAGGTGATGTTTTAGCGGGTGGTGAGTCTGACGGCGGTGACGACGATGTTGAGCCTGTTGCACCTCCTGTTGATGAAGATGTTGTTGGCGAAATCGGCGGCAGTGATAATATCGACCTCGGCGAAATCGGCGAAGGCAGTACGTTCGAGCCTGAAGAAAGCGAAGACGAGTCGGGCGATGAGTCTGACATTGAAATTGAAGTGACCGACAGCGAGTCGGAAGACGAAGGTTTCCCTGAAGACAGCGACGAGTCGGCGGAAGAGTCTGCTGACGACAGTGAAGAAAGCGGCGATGATTCGGCAGAAGAGTCTGCGGACGACAGTGAAGAAAGCGGCGACGAGTCGGCTGAAGAATCTGCTGATGACTTTGTTGACCTTGACGATGTTCCTGTTCCTCAAGCGGAACTGCCTGAATTAGTCGAACTTGATGACGCGCCTGTTCCTCAAGCGGAAACGCCTGATGATTTGGTTGACATGGAAGATGTGCCTGTTCCTCAAGCGAACCCCAAAACTGGTATGGGATTGGCTGCGGGTATATTAGCGGCGTCGGCGAGTCTCGGGCTTGCGGGAGCGGCGGCTCTCGGCAAGAAAAAACGTCAATAAGCAAGCGCAGTGATGTGTCATTGACGAGTCGTGACGTTAGTGTAGCAATTATTACGAGGGAATCTCCATTTAGGGGGTTCCCTTTTTGCGCGAAAAAATATTTTTTGGAAAGGTGCAACTTTTTGGGCTTGTAAATCGTATTATAAGTAGAGGGGTAAATTTTACCTAACAATTATACGATGAAAAGAGGTTGAAATATGAAAAACGATAGAAAGAATAGGCGTTTCAGCGTGATGAAGAAAGCGACTACGTTGCTCATCGCGGCGGCTATGATGACCAAGACAATCCCGACAATGCCACTGCCTACGGTTGCGGCGGTCGAAATTGAGCAGACTTCCGCGCCTACGTCTCTTGCCCCCAAAATGCATGACGCGCTGCAGATTCTGCGGTACTTGGTGGGGTTGTCTAACGATTTGGACTATGACAAAGCCGCATATGACGCCGCGCGCATTACTGGCGGCTTGTATCCGCGCATGGCAGACGCGTTGCAGATTTTGCGTTACTTAGTCAAGTTACCTAATATGATTGACGGTAGCTGGACGCCCGAGGATTGGGACATTGACAGCGATAGTGACGCTGATAGTGATAGCGACTCTGATAGTGACAGTGACGATGGCTTTGACGAAAAAAGTGGCGATGATTATTGGTATGGTCCTATTCTTAACGGCGACGACGATGACTGGTATTGGTGGGACGACGGCGATAGTGACTGCGACAGCGACGACGACGATTGGGACAGGTGGGACGACGGCGATAGTGACTGCGACAGCGACGACGATGACTGGGACTGGTGGGACGACGGCGATAGTGACTGCGACAGCGACGACGATGACTGGGACTGGTGGGACGACGGCGATAGTGATTGTGACAGCGATGATGATTGGGACGACTGGGACTATGAAGGAATGCTGAGTGACGCAGCCACTCGCCCCGACAGCGTCGGAACATCACCTCCTACGATTTGGGAATTGGATTCCGCTCCACCTCTTGCGCCACTGCCGACTATGCCAGCTACCTCACCAATGACCGGTTCAGATACTCCTCCTCTTGTGCCGCTGCCGACTGACCCGACTCCGCCACCTACAGCACCGCCTATCGCACCACCTACAGCACCTGTAACACCTCCACCCTCGACTACCCCGACTGTTCAGGCGGGCAAGCTCACCGCGCGAGAGTTGCGTGACCATTATAATTGGAACGAGTGGACTAAACGACTTGAGACTTCTTGGGCGAAGTTGGCGACGCGCTGGGACATGAACCTTATTAACCGAACAAGTGTTCAGGTCACTGACGAGAACGGCAAGCCTGTCCGTAATGCCGAAGTTGTTTTATACAGCGCGAGTAATGGGGCTCTTGATGTTATTACACCAATATGGATTGCGCGCACTGACCACCTCGGTATTGCGTACGTCTTTGACGGTGGAGATGCACAGTATAACTTGTCGCCTGATTTTATTGAGGTGACTTCGGGCGAGTCTACAACGACAGTTTGGTTAGCTAACGACGAAACAGTGCGCGACATCAACGGCAACATCTTGGTTGTACTCGAAACGCCATACGTGGCACAGCAAACGCTTGATTTGATGGTGGTGTTGGATACTACGGGGTCAATGGGCAGCGAAATTGCGTATCTGCAAGCGGAGTTAGAGGACGTTATCAAGAAAGTTCGCGCGGAACACGGCAATATCCCCGTGCGATTGTCCATTAACTTTTATAAAGACCGCGGTGACGTTTATGTTGTGCAACCTAACGATTTTACCGACGACGTTCCCGCTATGATTGCAAAACTCATGAAAGAGCGGGCGAGCGGCGGCGGTGACTGGCCTGAAGCGGTTGACGAAGCGTTGATGAACGCCGTGTTCGAGCATGAATGGCTTGACGACAGCGTAAAGATTATGCTTGTGGTGTTGGACGCTCCTCCGCATGACCGCCCTGATGTAATCGAGAATTTGGGCGTGGCAATGAGAGGCGCGGCGGCGGCAGGGATTCGGATTGTGCCTGTGATTGCGGGCGGGCGCGGTAATTCGTCTTATGATACCGACCTTGAGTTTGTCATGCGTAACATGGTGATTGCCACGGGCGGCGTGTACACTTATTTAACGAAACATTCGGGCATTGGCAGCGGGCATTCCACCCCGAGTGTGAGTAAGGAGAACAAAGTCGAGCCGTTGAATACGTTGTTGATACGCATTATCGGCGAGTATCTTGAGGTTCACGAAACGCCGCTTGACGGACAATCGCGGTATTAAAATATCCAATAAGTCAAACTTCTATAAAAGACCCCTTCGGGGGTCTTTTATATTATTCACAGAATATTGTTGATTCGCATATGATGTATTAACAAAAAGGAGGAGATTTTATGGAAAAATTTTTGGTACTCGGCGGCGATTTGCGGTTTATTTACGCCGCCGCTAAGTTAAATAAAAAACATAGATGTGCAGTGTATGGGTTCGACACGTTACACGACGACGTTCGACGTGAAACAGGCGTCACCGTTTTGAAGCGCATCGAGCGTTGCAAAAACGTGATTCTCCCGCTACCCATGAGTAGAAATTGTGATTACATAACTGCGCCGTATTACTCCGGGAGAATTCCGCTTTCTGCCGTGATTGGTGCGTGTGAGGAGAATGCAACAGTATATTGCGGCAAGGCGTGTCCTGAGATGTATGAGCTGTGCGAGAAAAAATCGCTTCGGCTTGTTGATTATTTCGAGCGCGAGGAGTTGACGGTTGTGAACGCGGCTATTGCGGCGTTTGAAATAAGCCCAACGACCCCGCAAAGTCGCTTGTATAGCGGTTTTGTAGGGTTGGGTTTTTGCCTTCGGCATAAGAACCGCACGCCGTTAGCCATTCGCTCCGCTCATGGACGGCTGAGCGAACCTTGAAACTGCGGTTATAGGACAAGCTAAATTTCTATATAATTTAGCATGAAAGAAAAAATTACACTGCCTCAAGAATTACAAAAAGAGATGTTAAAATTTTTTCTTAAAACTTCCATTCCGAGGATTAAGCAAGAGAAACTAAACTCACTATCTGACTTAAACACAGATGGGAGTGATAAAAAGTGAACGTAGCAGTAAAAAGCCTAAGCACGGCTGTCTACGTGCGGGTCAGCACCGAAGAGCAAGCACAAGAAGGCTTTTCGGTTCGTGGGCAGACGGATAAGTTGAAAGCGTATGCTCTGCTTAAGGAATGGGACATATACGATATTTATGCGGACGAGGGGATATCTGGCAAAAACTTAGTTGACCGCCCTGCTATCAATCGACTGATTGACGATATTAAAAGCAGGAAAGTCAACAATGTTTTAGTTTTCAAAGTAGACAGGCTTACCCGAAACACAAAAAATCTGCTCGAGTTGGTGGAGTTGTTCAATCAACATGATTGTGCTTTTAATTCGCTGACAGAATCAATCGACACGCAGACTGCCTCGGGACGTATGTTTTTGAAAATCATCGGAATATTCGCCGAGTTTGAACGTGAGAATATTATTGAGCGTATAAAAGTCGGGTGTGAACGCAAAGTCCGTGAGGGGTATACCTTAGCCACGCATATTTCCGCTTACGGCTACAACAGAGAAAAGGGACAGAAAGTGCAAAACATTCATCCCGATGAGTCCGAAATTGTGAAAGAAATATTTACGATGTATGTCGAAAAAAATATTCCAATCAACAGAATCGCTAAAATGCTAAATGAGCGAAAAATTCCCACGAAATTAAATTCCAAGTGGGAGTCAACGACTGTAAAGTGCATTTTAGTCAATCCGACATATATCGGGAAGGTGCGTTACGCAATGGAAGACGAAAGCAGATATTTCGTGGCAGACGGACAGCATGAGCCGATTATATCTGATGAACTCTTTGAACTCACACAGGCGAAAATAAAAAACACTTCACGGACGGTAAGAACAAAGCGACCGAGAGAGGAAAGCTATTTTTGCGGAATATTATACTGCGGTGTGTGTGGCAGTAAGCATACCACTCATAATTATGTGCGGAAGGCATACAACGGTGAGCAACAGTACAATTCTTCTTACCTCTGTCAGAAAAAGAAAAGTTGCAGTAAAGATGTGGTTTGTAAAAGTCACGATATTTGCCACGAAAAAATGGAAATTGCTTTTTGTGAATACATTCAGAATATAAACGATATATCGGGAAATAACGACACGGAAATCGAAACAGCTAATAAAAATTTAGAGCAAGCTGAACAGGATTTATTAAAATCCATTGTTACTTGCGAGAAGAAAATGGCTGATTTACATAGCCGTAAAAATCAGTTTATGGAGCAGTATGTGCAGGGCGATTTA